>Ga0326512_10000198_pt1 | contig 51877 bp, 52 predicted proteins | sample 1_2617_0518_D_FD_203652 | JGI IMG/M metagenome (GOLD analysis project Ga0326512, IMG submission 203652) | Bovine rumen microbial communities from UC Davis, California, United States - 1_2617_0518 | ecosystem: Host-associated > Mammals > Digestive system > Stomach > Rumen | place: USA...
TGCGGAAACGCTCAGGATATGTCACACCCTGTGTATACAACAGATGTTTCGTCCTGTTCTTCTGACGCGAAAGATCCATGATGAAACGCTGGCGCAGGCGCATCAGATTCGTGTCGTCCATATACCGTTTGTCCTTGATGTAGATGCCTGTCAGCTCATTACGCTTCAAACCCCAGGCTATCTTCTCGGAGTCCACGGCATCCGTTTTCATCGCTTTTTCCTTGCCCGTCGTTGGGATGTCGGCAGCATGCACTACGATGTTCTCAATGCCCTGCTCTGTCAAGGCATAATGGGCGGAGAAACCGCAGAAGCCTGCCTCGTAGGCCGACATAAAGTGCGCTTCAGGGAATTTCTTGTTCAGTCTGTCAAAGAGCTCCTTTGCATCTGCATGCTGAGCGAATGAATACTTGTAGCCACTCTCTGTGAGCGTTGTCACGTGCCACGTTTTCAAATGTACGTCAATTCCGACGTAAATGTTTTGTCCTTTGAAGGAAATTTTGTTACTTTGCATCCCGGTACGGTTTTAATTGTGAATGTATATTGTTTTTAGTACTTACAAAGATACAAACCAATTATTATCGTACCAACTTTTTCCTTTAATTTTTCACGTTCTAATGCGTAGCCCGTTCATCGTTCTGATGGCAATGAGGGTTCTCGCAGCGTAGCGGAGAGGTTCGTCGTTGTCAGCAGAACGAAACCATCTCCAGCGCATGTTCAGCGCTCAGTGGTAATTTTTCCAATTGCAAACATAGTAACTCTGTCTTCTTTGTTCTACACCCACGATACACGAAACATAATCACCGTAAAATGACTCTCTTGTTGAATATGCAGAATACCAACGTAACACCTTTTCGTTCGAACCTAAAATCTTGTACTGAGATAGCGTCGAAAGATAACGAACAAAGTCTATTTTTGTCGGAATCAGTTTCTCAACCAACTTGATTCCGCAAAGCACATCACTATCATCCTCTAACAGCCCCTCAAAAAACCTACGGTATTCAGATTTCATATAGTATAGCGAGCGGCGACTTTCCATTACAGACAGTCTGGTTCCAAAGTAGTTAATGTTTCTGAAAAGTTGAGTATAACTATTTTGAATTTCTGCCTTATCATTACTTTCCGGCACTATATATGAAAATCCCAGGAATGTAGTGTCAAAAAAATCCTTAGGCAGATTTAGATCTTTGAGTTCATAATACCTGCCGTCTGTTACCATTTTTTTTTGGATTATTTCCTTCTCATTTTCTTTAGGATCCTTGCTTAGAATTCGTTGGAAGGTCCACTTAACAGGTACCCTCTTCCCTATACTTCCATCATCATCTTCCGAACTGTCATCCCCAGTTGCTATGCCTTCATCAACATCAAACTTGTCTAAGTCTGGCACATATCCCAAGAATGTTAACAAAATTGTAGTCAATCGTTGTTGGCCATCAATTATCAAATTCGACGTTGGTCTACCATCCTTTGTGTCAAGCAGGGCCAATGTGATAGGCTGAACAAATTGTTTATCCACAAACGACTTTATCAATCGCCGCATATCCTTCTCACGCCAAACAAAGCTTCGTTGATACTGTGGCAGTACTATATTGCCACTTAATAAAAGCCTTAACCAATGATGTAATGAATATTCTCCGTAATAGACTCTATTATTCATAGTAACTTATTATCATAAAAGTATCTTATTTACCCCTCCACCTTCCTTTTGCCACATGACCCACATAGGGCATAGCGACAGGTTGGAATAATCTCCGTATTGTGCTTTGGACACATAGAACATGTCTAACCTAACCCTCTTCCCACTGTCCTCAGCGTTTCTCCCGCTGATTAGCCTTTCCTATAACCGACAAGCGGCCATATCCCCATTGGAAGTTGCTCTCAAACCAATAGTTCCATGACCGACTTGTCTGTGTGTCTTCAATCAGACATCTTACATATTACATCTTTTGCGTCCCCATTGAGGTACGAACAAGAAACTACAAAACTGCCAGATGGCTCTTAAGACATTCATCCTATGATATTTTCTTTGATGGTATCAACGATGTACTTTACATCATCATCGCTGACGTATGGACCAGCAGGCAGGCACATTCCAACTTTGAACAAAGCTTCAGAAACTCCATTGACATACGCCACACTGCTTTCTGAGGTCACAACGGAATAGTTCTTACATCTTACTTCTTCCTTCTTACCTCGTAAGTATACCGGCTGTTTGTGCATTGGCTTCCATACTGGACGTGCTTCAATCTGTGCTTTGTCGAGTGCTACGCGCATAGCTTCTACGTTGGCATTGGGCTCACAATCGGTATGAGCAGACTCTGCAGCATGGATGACACCGGCTGCACCACCAACGGCACCTGTCACGATAGTTTTGTACGCATCCTCCTGACCCTTCACCTTCACATTTTCATCAATAGTGATGGTGCAAAGCCAATAATTGCTGTCATAGACAGGAATCTCTCTTCCATCATCCATCTTACATCTTACATCGGGCTGCTTGTGAACAGTGATGCCCTTTACATCTGCCAATAACTGTTCATACAGCCCTTGCACATGCTTATGGTGAGCAAGGTGGTCATTGACCACTGTCATCTGACCACGGCCAATACCAGCACAGATGTTTGACATACGGTAGTTATATCCAATCTTCTCATGCTGATAGTACGGATAGCTCTCACGATACTGAGTGGCGTACATCATAATCTCACGCCAATGCTCCTCATCCTCTGTAATCAATGCCCCACCACCAGAGGTAGTAATCATCTTGTTACCATTGAACGAAAGCACGCCATACTTACCGAAAGTGCCCAGCATCTGTCCCTTGTAGCGAGATCCAAAGCCCTCAGCAGCATCCTCTACAACAGGAATACCATACTTGTTGGCTATCTCCATGATGCGGTCAGCCTTATAGGGCATGCCATATAGTGCAACAGGAACAATAGCAGCAGGATATTTTCCAGTCTTCTCATTACGGTCTTTGATGGCCTCCTCCAAGAGTTCTGGATCAATGTTCCAAGTGTCAGGCTCAGAGTCCACCAACACCGGTGTAGCTCCCAAATACGTCACAGGGTGCGTAGAAGCACAGAACGTAAAACTCTGCACTATCACCTCATCACCAGGCTTCACACCACAATTCAACAATCCAAGATGCACAGCAGCAGTACCTGCACTCAGTGCCACCACCCTCTTGTTAAGGTTAAGGTTAGCGTTATCGTTGGAGTTCACAAACTCTTCCAAATCTTTCTCGAATCCATTCACATTCGGTCCAAGAGGAACCACCCAGTTAGTATCAAATGCATCCTTTACGTACTTCTGTTCCATTCCGTCCTCGCTCATATGAGCCAGACACAGATAAATTCTTTTTCTTTCAGCCATAATATGTTGTATTTTAATTGTATACGAAAATCACACTCCATAATGCGCCTCCAACCTTTTCACCAGTTCATCTACTATCTGGTCATAGTTGCGGAAGCGTAATTGTGAAAGGTTGCGCAGATTAAACCCAATGAATTTATCTACATCCTTATTATCCTTATTATATCGCGTATTCTCCTTGTATAGCAGGATAATATTAGGCAAGAGCTCTTTCGACTGAGCAAGCCCCATAGCAAAGCCTATCTCATGGTAAACATTGATATTAGCACTACTCAAATCGGCTATCAACAGGCCACTAGAGGTAATAGCTCCTAAAATCCTGTCTGGAATTGAAAAAACGCTTTGTTCCACATTACGGTCAATGCGGATGGGATGCGGATTCAATAACAAATCTCCATGCTTGCTGTTGAACTTTTCTATAGCCTCCTCTATCTTAATGTATATCAGCTCGCTCTGGTCATCATTAAACTGCATCGAGATAAAGATATCGTTCTTCTTCGTCTGATAGATTTGTTCAAACATCTCTACCAGATCGTTAGCAGCATCCTTGTTGAACTCTCCAGACTCCGTTAACTTGTTGATACCGTTTTTCTTTGCCCATGATACAAACGATTCCAACTGATGCCTATTAAGTAGCGCATAATACACCATTACACACAGCATGGCAATATTACCTGTATTCTCTCCGAAACCAGCATATATCGGGCTAAGTGTAGACATCTTTTGGGCAATTGTTCCACTATCTCCTATTGATTGAATATAACCCTCATATTCCTTAATGAAACCCTCATGTCTCTCTTTCCTGTATTCTGCAGTATCTTTCTTATTGATAGCAAGGTGCAAAGAAGATTCCAAGTTATCTAATTCTTGACGATTCTCCCGATAAGAATATAGCTTTTCATAATCCTGATGTTCTCGCTCATCTTTCTTAAGAGACTCTTTTACCTGGGCTATCTTCTTTTTCAAGTCAGACACTTCGTTTTTAAACTTTGTTACTTCATCTTCAATACGTTTTGAACGTCTTTTCTCTTTCTTCAGTTTTTTCTCTATTATATCTTTGCGGATAAACAACAATTGGGCGATGCGAAGACAGGCTGTCCGATAGTATTCTTTCTCGATATTGTCTTCTCGTCTCAACCATGGTATTTCATCAAAATGTCCTCTTTCAACTTTTTTAATCAAATCTAGAGTAAGAGGATACTCTTCCTCCAATATTGAACTGTCAGGCATGGTTAGGTCTTTAAGTATCTTTAAGCTCGACTCATATCTTAGCGGTTTTTGCTTAAAGTTAATATTATGAAAGATTCCTGCCTCAAAATTATCAGCTTCGTTCGCATTGGAGAAAATGACAGAAAAAGGTATTACGGTATTTCCAAGTTCGTCAAAGTCAGCTCCAGTATCCCTCCAAACAGCATCGTTAGGGTCATCAAAGGGTTCTAGACGATGATTACCGTCTACCCTTACCAAATCTTTTGCATCATATTTGGTTAGATTTGCATGACGAGCTCTGAAACTGTAATATGGCAGACGCTCGCTCAATACCTTTAAACCTTCTACATCTTCCGCATCGTCAGCAGAAATATTTCTATCCTCGTTTTCCAAATTACCAAGAAAGGCTGCATAGTTCTCTATTCTACAAGCCAACGTTACTTCGGGGAAATACTTATAAGTATACCGGTTATCACTCAAAAACCTGATGATGTCAGCTTTGTGTTCCGGGTTGGCATCTCGCTGATATGCCTCTGGCTTGTGCGAGATTGCAGCAATATCCTTTATAGGTGCATATCCCCTCAACACCACATAGTTACCAAAAGCCTTACATATTATTCCTTCTAGTTTTGCCATAACCGATATTCATTATTTGCTCAATAATATATCCACCCAAAGAGAGGATCCATAGAGCTTTTTACTTCCAATCGTTTTAAACCCTTTCTTCCCTTTCTTTTCGCTATCGCCACCTATCGTGCCTGTCTTCTTGGTACCCTTACTACAAATTGACGCCAAGGCATTAAATGATAACACCATACCTAACAACTGCGAATATTTTACTTCGATAAGTTTCATCACATTTAGCAGTCAATCGTTTTTAATCTCTCTAAGACTTCATCGAAATCTTTTTCCTTATTCTCCGTCACATCAAACAACATGACTGGATATTCAGGAACTATTTCTGTTACCCGCAATGAATATGCCTCCAGTATTCTATCAGCATATTCGTCTTTACTAATCTTTGATGAAGAGAACTGCTCACGTAACTCACACAGCAGTTCTTTCTGTTTTTTAACAATGTGATTAGGGAATCTCTTCAACAGCAAAAAAGATGACTTTGTTGTTTTTTGCTTAGTTTTAACGGAATCTTTTGGAAGTGAAACCATTGCCATCACCTTAAAGTGAGTCACGAGCCAATCACGTACATACTGCATGTTTTTATTTTCTAGTATAGCATTAGGTAATATGATAGCCGCGATTCCGCCTTCTCTAAGATTGTGATAACACTTTTCCAAGAACAATACTTCTATATTCTGCTTCGTTCTAAGGCCAGACTTTGTAGTGTCCTTTACGTCAAAACCTATACCTTTTTGGAACAACTCATACTCGTCTGTATATACGGCATCAGCCTTAATCTGCTTGTCTGTAGGTGGTATTGAGATGATGATGTCGTATATCATACTCTGAATCTTTGTACTATTCATATCAGAATATCTATTGGACAAGCCCTCTCCAACTTCAACGCCTTCAGGTGTGCCAAATTTCATTATCCTCTTGATTTTTGAAGTCTGAACGTGACGCTGGTTAATATCCACTCCGTATATCTCTGTTATTTTCTCCTTATTATTCTCTTCTAATAATGAATGTAAAATTCCCCTACCATATGGCAATAGCAAGGTTCTCTTATCTTTTACCTCTACAGATTTAGCAATGAAGTTAAGTACTAGCCTATTTACCTTTCCTTCACCAAGAACTCTTGCGGTTAACTTATCATACGCTTTACCTAGAATTTCTCGCGAACGCTCATCTGAAATATGAATATCTTGCAATAGGGCCAAAGCGTATAGCAATTTATTTTTATCAATGGCTATTTCATTATTGAAAATCCTTGGATAATATTCTTTGGCGTTGTCATATACTATGCACAATTCGTTGCGGATAATACTTTTCAACTCATCAAGACCACCATCAGCTGCCAAAAGATAATTTAAGATAGGCTCAACCTTATGTCCTTCGAACTGCACCAATTCATGATATAAAACACATAACAGAAGTTTATTAATCTCATCAAAAGCCTTCAATTGTTGCATACTTCCATCTGTCCATAGAGATTCATATGCCATATAAAGGCTTGTCGACACATCATCAACCTTAACCGTTTGCTTTATTACTAGCCCTGTTCCATATCTAAATGGTATATCATCCACAGGTCTCAACAAAGAGGAGCTTGATTTATCAACCATATAGCAGAGGCTTGAATGACAGTCAGTCAACATGACAAAAACCGGAGCTAAGTCTGTTGATGACAGAAGACTCTTTACCTGCTTCTTTGCTGCTTCTATTGCGTTATAATCCCTAATAAAAGATTTTGTCTCAACAAAAATAAAAGGTTTATCAGAACTAGGATAATTAACAATTACGTCACATCGACAATCGCGACTATCACGCACTATATCCTCAGCTGAATATGCATACACAGCCTTCAGTTTATCAATAACCTTATCAATAACCTCAATCTCTTTCATATGTGACAGACTATTTCTCTTATTTCATATAACGACTTATCTTCTCTCCTTTCTGCAGGTTATTCAATGTGCCAATATTTCCCATCGTTCTTTCCGTGTCAGCGCAGGATTCCCCTCTTCCGTTTGTTATGACGGCAACATGATTATTCCTAGAATTTAATACTCCCTTCAAAACAATTGCCAATCCCTTCGCAATAGTTTACATTGTATTCCCTACACGGAATGTAAGTCAAAGCTATTTCTGGATGTTTTAAATAAGTTTTATAAACAGAAACTGCTGATAGCTTTGGTCCAAGTGAACTGACTACAATATTAAAACTCTTAAGATTTTCTGAAATAACTTTCTCTATGACACCATATCCCCAGTCCTCACTATAGCAATCAATTTCCGTGTATTCCGTCTTCACTCCCATTTTTATACATTCATCAGCGTGCAGTTTTGAGGTGTTTCTGTTGTTTTCGTCCAGTCTGTTCGGCTTTTGGATTAAGAGAATGACTCTACTAGGATTATAAAAATATACCAGTTGCTTGGTTCTTTCCAAGTCAAATCCTGTGATTATCACTAAGAGTGTTTGTTTTTCTATACTTACTATCCCAGAATGTTTAAACAACAATCGGGGAAGTTCTGCATCACGGCTTAACCATTCATTCGAATATTTGTAAGGCTGATGATACACGATTTCAACACTTGAAACTTTTTCCTTTAGGAAAAACAACAGAGCCCATATGAGGTTTCGAGACATAGTACATATATCCAGGGTAATACAATCATCGCGATTAATAGAAGCCATCTGATTTTTCAGTTCGCCCCAGCAAGATGCACTATTAAAATCGAGTATTATCTTGTCATAATTAATTTTGCTATCATTGCATTTCCTTTCTATCACAGCTATTATCGGGGATATCTTCTCAGAATTGATAGGAGCCGCATTCTCAAATAATATAACTCTATCAAACTTTGTAGACTCTATGTCTTTATCAAAACCAAGGGCAGAACGTTCTTCCCAACTAGGATAAACTATCAAAATATTCATAACTGATCAAATAGTTCAAGTTGTTTAACATTCGATTCGCTGACAAATGAAGGAATATTTTTATTCCGGAAAGCAGCATTACACAAATCCCCTGCTTTTATCGAAACATGAGAGAACTGGCCATGAACATCTAAGCCACGTGCAGGGAAAAGCATCCTATTAGGTACGTACAAAGTTATTTGAGTTCCTTTTTCTTTACCACTTCTCCTTCTCATATACATATACTGCGCTTTCATTGAGATCTCAAACAAAGCTCTTAACTCATCTATCTGTTTCGTCTCAACGTCCTCTAATGCAGAAATTGAAAAAACGATTGCTCTAGGCTCTGCAATGTCTGCTTTTAGCCTCTGAGAAAAAAGAATCATCAGTTTGTCAAACAATGAGTATATCTGATTTGCCTGTTCAGCAGAGCAATTGGGTATTCTTGTATCCAGACCATCTTCAAGATCATCCCACAACCTTTGACTTCGGATTGATATAACCTCATTCTGTACTGCGGCAGGAATGCTGGTTATACAATCTGGTGAATTCTTAATGACATTGTCAAACATCCAATAACATGGATCAAGTAGATTCCTGATAATTCCTGATGAACATTCCACAATGGTCTCAAAACCAGCATAGGGAGGTTTATTGGCTTTATCACTTCTCTCCCTAAAATACATGGCTCGATGATATTTATATACGTAATCGCCTATTGCTTTTTGATTATCTCCGTATTTTCCCAACGCTATTTTCCTTGCCTTTTCCTTGTATTCTTCTAATTGAATTGTCTGTTCTTTATTTGCAGGGAAAAATTCCTCTGGGTCAATTGTGATATTAACCTTTTGTAATCGCTTTACAACAATCTCTTTTGCCCACTTTGAGAACGTCGATTCTCGATTTTGTAATTCCTGCTCCATATCTACGGTCAGGTAGTCATGTCCTTCCAGAATAACACCTTCTGTTGACGTAGTTCTAAGAGGCCTTCCAATTTTAGCAGTTGCTACTTTAAAGCTAAATACTGAATGATCACGAAAACTAATCCACGAATTGAGAGTCTTTATTTGATACTCATTCATATCATGGGCGTCATCAATCATTATCATAAAATGAGAGCTTTTGAGAAGCTCTACCCTTCTCAGAATATTCAAAAAAGGTAATATCGTCGAGGAAAAAGAGAGTGCACCTGCATAAAAAGCATCACTATCATAACGGTTAATATACTTCTGAGTATCTATTGTCTCTTTATTGACATATTGTTTTATCGCCTCATAAAAATTGGAAGCTTTATCATTGAATGCTGCATCCCAAGTATATGTCAACTCATCCAAAAATTCTTCACGGTGAGATTCCGTAGCTTCTATCAACTCTTCTGATACCGAAATAGTATCTGCAATGGAATATAAGATACTTAGAACCAGGAAATGTTCGCAGATGATATACTTCTGATGCTCATTACTCAATAACTTGTATTCTTTTTTATGAAACAGAGGAGTATTGCAGGGTATATGGACACCGATTTTCTCATAGTCCACTTGCATTCCGTTATCTTTACAACTCTTATATTGAATTTTAAAAGAATTATAAAGCAACGTCATGGTTTTACCCGATCCACGTTCTCCTATAAGGAATATATTTTTTGTTGATCTGATAAATCGCGAATAATTGTAATCCTCAATATAATAGTTGATTATATCTTCCTCTGACAAGTTATTGGCAGCTTCATATTCAAACGGATTAATCACCTCTTTCATCTTCATTTAATTTAATCTGTCCTAATATTTTTTCAATCTCATACTTGGGAAATCGTTTCAAGAACAATTCTATTTCACCATCATTATCATCCATATATGTATATTTGTCTTCCAACGAGATCTGGTCAAGGTCAAGATTCAAAGGATTACCGTTAGAATTGAATTCATAAGTAACGTCTGTACGCTTAAATACATCAAGTATTGGAGCATAGTACTTACAATAACGTCGTTCAATATCTAACTTAATAACTCGTTTATAGGAAAACCTCAATAGTTGCTGCAAACTTTCGCATTGACTACAATCAATATCATATGTAACAGCAATGCGAGATCCACCCCTATCTATATAAGGTCTGGTTATCTGAGCATATTCATGATAAATCCGGCTATTCCAATCAATTATACGATTCTCTATCATATAATCAGAAGTCCGTTGAGGTCCTTCTGCAAGCTCATCAGCGAAACGTAGTACAGAAGCCAGTTCTCGAAGCCGTAAAGGATGACTAAACAAGTCGCTATTCTCTGCAAGCTCGTTAAGTGTATCTTTATCACCCTTACTTGACTCTCCACAATGAGCACCTACTGCTTGCAAGACCAGTCTACGCTCTTGATTGAAATGAGAGTTTTTATTGCGAACCATGTTATATATGTCGGTAACTTTTTTATTATGATTTTCTCTACCATTAATATTTCCAACATCATGAAAGAGAATTGATAATGCAAGGAAATACAATTCTACACCATTATAACGACTACACCCGTCATTACCTATTAGCATAACTGCGTTGTCCTGAACATTTATAACATGACTAATGTCGTGATATGTCAGATCTTTCTCAACTCCCTTTATTTCTCCATAAATATTACATTTAAGAGACTCTTTTGCCGAAAAATAAAAAGTTAATAGCTGGTTTTTCAATTCTTCCGATAGACTATCGTCAGATTGGAGCTTCTCTACCAGCATTTTTTCCAATCCCGTTTGTATATCAAGATTTATATTCATCCGAAGTATTCTTTTGGATTATAACTAAGCATATTAATAACTTAACAATCTCTCAAAAACAACTTTTGCCAACATTGGAGGTACAGCATTACCCACTTGTTGTTGCTGCTGTCCAATAGAGCCATAAAATACAAAATTGTCTGGGAAAGACTGTATTCTAGCAGCCTCTCTCACAGATAAGCCCCGATCTTCCAATGGGTGTATTAACATATTTTTTCGGTAATTGCCAATCACTGAAGACGGTTCCTCCATGGATAATCGATGATAAATACCCGTATGGCAACGACTACAATCTGTATAGTTGTTCATTAGTTCTGGAGGTATGTCCTTCCAGTTGCCTCCTTGGGGTATATACTTGTAGCGTTCCAAAATCAACTCAGAATTTACTGATACAAGGTTATTATAGGAAAAGTGAGAATGACCTCGTAGTTTCTTTGCATATTTAGATGTTGCCTTACACTTGTATGGTAATCTATCAAATGATGCGCCATTCGTAAGAATCGGTAAATCAGAAATTGCATCAGCTACTGTTACACGTTTTCTAGTTTTCTTTGCTTTTGGAAAATCAAACTCAATACCATGAAGATTCCCTACTAAAAACACCCTATTCCGTTTTTGAGGAATACCATAGTCGTATGCACAAAGCACATCTTCACTTAATGTATAACCTAAATCTGAAAAGGACTTTTTTATTGTTTCCCAAAAATAGCCATCTGCAGTTTGCAATATACCACTTACATTTTCCAGGACAATCCAATCTGGAAGCCACATTTTTGTTATACGAAGATATTCTTCAAATAACCAGTTTTTTATGTTATTTATATTCCTTGTACGGACATTAGACAAAGAAAATCCTTGACAGGGCGGTCCTCCTATAATTATTCTTTGTTCATCTTGGACATTCAATTCTTCAGGAATAGATGTAAATTTCCGTATATCATCATTCAACATCATAACATGATGGTGATTTTTAGAATAGGTAAGAGCTGCTGCTGTATCTTTTTCAACAGCCATTTTGATGGCGATTCCAGCCAATTCTGCACCCAATGAAAGTCCGCCTGCACCAGAAAACAAATCAATTCCAATCATATTTAGGGAACTGCATTAACTTTCTTATACACCAACTCACCACTGCCCTCCCTATTGGAAGCGCTACTCATATCCAACAAATTAAATGTCGTTTCTATACATCCGTACTTCTCGCCATGCTTACTCCCAGTACAATAGAGTTCCTTGCATATCTTCTCATACGACTTCAGAAGTTTCGTATTTGGAAGATTCTTCTTTCTAAAGACAGTAGTAATGGCAATCACATCACTGGTGGGAATCGATAACATACGTCCAAAGAAATCCTTTGTGGTCAGAGATGTATGATGAGGTATTTTCAAATATACAACGTTATGAAGAAAACCTTCATCTATCAGCCTTGCGCTCTTATCTTCCAAATCCCCACAAAACAGCAGATTACTGCCATTAACGTTCAATGCCAAAACAACAGAAAATGTATTATATCCTGTTTGCATATCAAAGTGCTTACCCCTGTCGACAAACTGAGAAATGGGAGAAAGAAAACAAAACTTGCATGTTAACTTTTGGGGAAATCCGAGTCCCTTATTCGCAAAGATCAAAGTAAACAGGGTTCTTGCCTCTTCGTCTTTATCTACCGATACGACTGAGACCTGATACTTCTGTGATCCCTTATTAGAATACTTATTGTACAAATAAGATCTAGTAGCATCTATCACGGGCTTCACATCCTTCAAGTGTTCTATATCTGGTAGATAGACTTGAGCGTTTCTCTTCTTATCGTATGTATCCAAAAGTCGGGGAATGTCAAGAGAATGGTCGGTGTCAGGATGAGTCCATATAAACATGTCAACACTATCTGCATTCTCCTTATTCAACAAATGGTCTACATGACTATACCAATCATCTTCATTGATATAGGAGTCTATTAAGAAAGTAAAGAGTGCTTTCTTCCCATCTTTAAACACCCCCAAAATTGACTCTCCTTCCACAGGATAGCCAACAGTATATATATGAAGTGTCAGACTGGAAAAGTCATCTACCGGAATCTCTTTACGCTTAGGCATTAGAGCATCTTGTAAGCTTTTATAGAATAACTGGATTTAGAATGGGATATAGTATTCCGACTTCTCCTACGTCCCGATTCAAAAGAAGTAATAGCCTTGCGAGCTACAAATCCCTTCTTTGAGTTATTATCTTTTATCTGTCCTTTTGTCATATCCTTCTTCAATTAAAACATCTGGTCGTTTCATTCTTCGCGCTTTCAAACATTTCAACCAGCAACCCTCCAAGGCTGTCAACATCGACAATTTCAACACTTTCATGTGGTGTTGCAAGTGTGCTTACCAACATTTGGTAACATGTACTCCCTTCAAATTTACCTTGACGGATGATTCTAACTAAACTGACATAACAACTACCAGCTATTCTTGTGTCAGAGTACCTGCCATTCAATGTCCCTTCATCCGTTAAAAGAGGGAACGCCGTCTTATCTACGATTTTGAACAACTCATCCAAACTTGACGCCTTTACTTCATGTTGAGTGTAAAGAGTAAGTCCCTGAAAATCAATGCCGTTCTGAAATCTTTCCAGATTGAGCGCATTATAAATTTCTGCTAACAATCCATTGTCTTCGATGTGTTGCTGCTCATTTTCGCATATAGAAACAAACAGATAATATGGAGAGATATAAGCATCAACTTTTATATTTAGTTGTACTTTATCACTATTAAATAGTAGGCCGCGTATTATATAATTTTTCTTATCAATAATATCCCCTAAACTTGAGTCTATAGTATCTGAAACAGCGTCAACATCCACCAACTCCCTTTCAATATCTGTCAACTCTCTAATAGTAAAACTATCCCTTTTATATGTATTAACCAGAAATTCAGAATACGCTTTACAAAATGACGACATGCTAAAGAAGTCAACCCTGAAAGCTAACAATCTTCTGGAATCCAAAATACTTTTATTATATGCTTTGATTTCACACATTTTCCTTATTTTTTTTTGCAAATATAATAACTTTTTCTCAATCTATTGCAATTTCCATGCCCAAAATAACACTTTTCTATTATTTTTGTGCAATTTTCTTCGTATCTTCTTTCTTTTATTACCGAAAATCACCCTCCCGCAATCTTCTAATTCAGTCTGGCCATCTTTGCCACCTCATCCACCTGTCTTACAATGTCACGCAGGAACTTCGACATAATTCTGTTCCTGTCATTCCTCGGGTCTGGTTCATAACCGTAGATAGCGGTGATATATCTGTCAAGAAATGATTTCTCTATGCTAATACCTTTATGATAATATGTATACTGTGCTGTCAAATCAATTAGCTTTCTGTATATCACATCCAGTACTATATCATTATGAAATTCGTAGAGTTTATCTATGCCAAGTATTTGCTTATAGCCATTCATCAGTGCCAAATCATCAGCGGATTTAACGTCAAAGAGTAATTCAACCTCTATGTTTCTGTCATCAATCCAGCCTGCATGTTTAATGCCAAATCCAAACCTGAATTTTGACTCGTCAAAGTTATAGGGTGACATCATTCTCATTCTTCCATGATTGTCCATCACATCCTCTATATGTTTATGCGTCTGATTACAGGTAGCACAGCTCGGCACAAAGTTGGCATAACTCAGGGCCAAGAAAGGATACTGCCCCTTGGGGAAGAAATGATCAATCTGCGCCTTTGCCAAGTGCATCTTTCCATTGCTTCTTGGATAGCTAACACTTCCAATATAACTTTGCCCACAATAGGGGCACACTTTAAGGCCAACGCTGTCAACCACAGTTTCTTTGTCCACGAACTTTGATTTCTCATATCCATTCTCAACAAAAATATAGCTCATGATGGTATGAAAATCCTCAAACTGCTGCCTTCCTGAATAGCATCGGTCATATTTTCTTTTCCCCAATTTCTCAAAATTCTCAGGTGAATCTTGCCACACCCTTTCTACAATGGTTCTCAGGTAGTTGAAGTCACCTTGAAGCAGGTTCCGCAGGTCTGTATTCTTCCGAAAATCATCAAGGAAATGTTTTGTAAAGCCCTGAGGTTCGACCACAATGTCATACTGTTGGTTCTTTATTTTCTTCTTAATACAGAACCCTGGTTGAAGCACATCCTTTATGATGTCATCCACCTTATCCAGCATGTCATCAGCATACTTTTGGGCAGCAGTATGATTATAGTCAATTCTGAACATACCCGTTTCTCCTTCCCTTCTCCATTTCATACAGCAGATACCCCCTGATTACGGGGTCTGCCACAAAATTCACCTGATCCCTAAGAGTTTCGTCTATTCTACCTTGCTTTACACTATTCATAAACTCTTCTATCTTCCTCGCAGCAAATTTCCCTACGGGTTGCTCCTTCAGGAAGAATCCATTTCTCAGCAAGTCGTAATAGTTAGCTCCAAAGGTGGAAAACGCTTTGAATTCCATCTTCTCATCCTCGCTCATCGTTGTCTTATAATCCAGTCCATTCATCATAAACAAGATGTTGTCTTTAGGAATGTCAGAGAGAATGAATGGTGAGTGAGTCGCTATAACGATCTGAATGGATTCTATTCTCTCTAATCTCAGCCATGAAAGATAATGTAACAGATTGTAAATGAAGTTCTGCTGGTATTCTGGATGATAATACAGCTCCGCTTCATCAAACACCAAACATATATGACGGAAACCTATACCTTTCCCTGCAGCAATACTCTCATCCATGCTCTTGACGTGGAAAATGGTTGCCGCCAAGCTATAGAGGAACTGCTTTTCTCCGCTACTCATCTTAGACAACTGTATCTCGTTTCCACCCTCATCTTTTATCAGCTTGGCATCCAATTGGTACAATGGCGACGGCAGTCTCATAAGAATTTCATCCAATGAAATCTCTGCCTTAAAATTCTCGTTAGAGAAATCCATCTCACCACTTGCTTTGAGGAAAGGACTACCGTCTATACCTTTTTTCAAGACAGCTGCAACAGTACTGATACACTTCCTAATACCGTATGTTACATTCGTATGGTCTTGTTGGATGGCATTATATAAGCCATATTCATCTATGTCTTCTATGAATCCCTGCTCGTAAGGCACATTCTGCCTTATATGTTCCCGCACATATTCTATTACATCAAAAAGGTTCCTAAATTTATCGTAATAGGTACATAAATGAACCGTCTGGTACCCCATATACTCTATTAGCAGCTTGAACACATCAAGCGGTTCGTTTGTGTCTTTCTCATTCTTATCAGACAAATATTGCTCTTCGCAGCCAAGCTTCTTTGCCCATCCTTCAGCCATTGAGGTGGCCATAATAGCGAGGTCTTCTATACCTACATGCTTACCACTGGCTGTCATTCCTATCTTACCCGTAAACTGTTCTCGGGCATGTGGTTTCAACGCAAACTCAATCTTCGACAGTTTATAACCTGGCATGAACTGATATCCACGTGTCTTTGCAAACAGCATCAATGAAACAAGTTTCTCAACCGATTCCTCCTTCAGTTTATTCACGTCAATATTCCCGCCAAATCGTATGGGAGTTATTGTCAGAGGGAAAATATAGTTCTGCTCCAATTGGAAAATCTGCTTTAACCAGTTTCCGTTGACCTTACCTTTCAACCCTTCAACTTGCGTGTCCGACAGATAATCACTGGCATTCAAACTGTATGAACCATAGTTACACATTACAATGTAGAACAAACAGGAAGCAATCTCATATCTCTTCCACTGATCCAAATTAGCCAATTCCACATCCTCTATCCCTACAGAGTATGTCATTAGCTCATTCCGACATTTCAGTAGCCTAACAATGCCATCTGTCTCGAAATAGAGGTCAGCGAACAAGCCGTATGCGTATGCTGGCTGTTGCTCGTCGCTTGCATACTGGTCAAATAGCAACTGACATGCAGCATTGTTCACTATCCTTATAAGATAATCCAACAAAGACGATTTCCCGCTGCCGTTCTTTCCTACAATGCCAACAACAGAAATGTGGGGATGTCTGGCAAAGACATTATAAAATCCGTTGTTCAGTATATCATTCTCTATCGTCCATTCTCCGTCTGATATGGATGGTTCAGGATAATTTCCAAATGGAAACCAACCAGCCTTCACGCCACGCATGACCTCTGTAGGACTATTCTGATCCCCATCATCTCCATTGTATATTCGTATTCCGATGATTCTCATTTTCTTCTAATCAACCATTAACCATGAACATGAATAAGCCTTTCATACCCATATCGAGCCACTGAATATATCCCATACCCTATAAGACACCCTAGGGTATTATGCATCACGTCATCCACTTCAGAGAAGCCTCGCTTCAGGAGGAACTGCAGTGCCTCGATGGTTACAGAAATGCCACAGCCAATAATAGCTACCATTAACCATGTCATCGACTTTGTCGCCATTCCCGAACTCCGTTCGCCTACCCGTAGCCTTTCGCTCGTCGAAGAACCTTTCACCATTAACCATGAACCATTTCGTGACCCTTAACCCTTAACCCTTAACCGTGAACCATAATTCACCCTTAACAATGAACCAAGTAAGAATCCAACAGGGATGAATACGACCACGTTTATGATATTCTCGACTAACAAATCCGGTCTGTCATAGCTCCAGAAGGGATGGAAGTCATATTTCCTTAACTCACTTGTTGTTCTGAAGAAGACTGTTGAGCAGAACAGGAGGAAGATATACTCGACCAGTAAGAGAGTTGCAGAGTAGCGGAGTCCCGTCTTTAGTCCTTTCCATGCGACAAATACCACCAAGCCCATACAAAAGATATACAGGAGACCCTCATAGACCTCCTGTGGTATATCCTGGTAATGATTAACGATATACTGCTTAAAATGTTCTCCCATTTAATACTCTTATTTCTTACATCATTCACCCTGAGCCATTAACCAAAAGTGCCTTTAAACCTCTTAAGCTTCTTTAACCCTTATACTGTCTCTATATTCTAAACGCTAAACAATTTCATATCCCTAAAAAATGCTATTATCTCTGAATAATTTGCAAAAGGGGTTCTGCTTTAATTCTCAGTTTATATGGCATCAGATGATAGCAACAGCATAGTACCATCCATAAAGGATAAATGTTCGCTATCCTTCGAATCCAGTCATATTTGCCAATTTTGCGACGAATGGGATAGTACCCTAAGCAGCTCAATTGGGCAATCATCTCCTTATTGGCTTTGATTGAAGAAAAACGTAACTTGTTAGCTAGGATAATGAGAGTATTCAGAGCCTCATTATTATGCATAGCCTCCAATAGTCCGAAAGAACCCCTTCCATCTTCAGCAAGTTGCTTCCGAATTTGAGTCAGATACTTGAGATATAGAAGGATGCAGCCAACATAAGACTCGTTGTGATAAATCTTCCCCTCTAGGTGCACCCAACTGGTGGGATGTTGCACATAGTAATATACATCCACATCCACTTTCAGCACTTTGCCGGAGACCAGTAACATCTGCAGAAAAAACAGATACTCTTCACGGTTAACCATCTCAGGAGCAAACTTCACGTTCTTCTCTTCCATAAAGCCACGGCGAATAAAAAATCTCCATACTCCCCCATAGAACTGGTGCGGTGGTTGCGACATATAGATCAATCCACTTTCGAACGACTTTACGTCATTGAAATTTCTTATGGGCTGTGGAGGATTTTCATCCTCTTCAAGATATCGGGCATTGAAAAGCAAGATGTCCGCTGACTCACTGGCAGCCAAATCATATAAACGCCCCAACACATTCTCAGCGACAAAGTCGTCACAATCACAGAAGAGCACATAATCGCCTTGGGCGATTGTAAGACCGTAATTCCTCGCTACTGCGTGTTTCTGATTCTCTTGATGAAGATAGTGAATATGAGGATAATCCTTCACATACTTCATCAGTGTCTCTATGCTATGTGTTGAGCCGTCATCAACCACGATAATCTCATACTCATCCGTTTGCAAATCCTGCTTCAACAACGAGTCCAGACATTTGCCAACCCACTGCTCACCATTGTAATATGGAATGACTATACTAAGCTTCATCTGCCAGTCTATTTCTGAGTCATAAATATCAACTCTAACTTTAATGTTATCGTTAGCGTTAAGGCTTAACTCTTCCTTTTTCCATCATACATCTTACATCTTCTTCCTCACTTAGGCACGAAGAGGATTGTGCAAAACTGCCATACCCCTTTAACAATCTCCTTGATCACTCCCATTCACATCCTCGACCTTCACTCAATCCCCGTATCACGTACTACTTCCTTACGTATTGTCCCGTCTTTCATTCGGATAATGTATAGACCTTTCTTAAGTTTGTCAACTCGTCTGCCATCGATAGTGAATACAGCATCACCATATTCACGGGTATAGCTCTTCGCTGTTATATTCGCAAGACCATTCTCTGCCTGGGGCATCGTTGCTTTCAACACAATATAATTAGCATCTGCCGTATTATAACTCACGTTGAACTTGCCGTTTTGTATGGTTTCTGAAAGCAACTCTGTATCATCAGTCTTTTCAACAATAGACAAAATTGCCCCCCCCCATAAACGAGGGAACATTAATTGTTAAGCCCTCCTGTTTCTCTTGACAATGAGCATAGATGATGTAGTCACTTCCATCCTTATACCAATAGACCTGACCTATGTTTTCTGCGGGGTCGTAATAACTGACATAATAGTTAATCTCCTTGGAGTATCCTGGAGGCAGATAATAGTCATTATCCTCAAATGGTGCCGTATTAAATGCAGCAATATAAAACTTATTGATATTAGATGGTGAAAAATTAAGAAGTCTCCAATGAGCATTCTTATTACCGACAGGGCAATTCTGTATTCTTTTTTTTCTTACGCTTTCACCACTTACAAGGCTTAAGCCTGCAGCCATTCCTACAAGATAATCGCCTGTATTAGGATTATATAAATAACCGATTTCTCTATCAACAGGATCATCAATATTCTTCAGATCTGCTGTCGTTCTATAGATAGGATAACTGGGGGATGATTTAACGGGTGAATAAAAGGGTTTGTCTATCTCAACACCATTTCTTGGCATTGCTTTAGGTATCATAAACATGGCTTTGTAATCACCTATGTCATGAAAAAATTGTTGTTGAATAGCTCCATAACTTTGACATTCAACCTCACGTATTATGTTAATAGTTGTATTCACACAACACTGTGCGCCTTTATAGTTATAATCGAAGGTAAACTCGGTCATAGGCTGAGCACCTTTCAGTTCAACATTATTACCTGGCCCACTGAACCAATCTGTTAGCGAAATGGTAGCTGGATCATAACCAACAGCCGCCTCACTAACCTTAAATGTATTGCAGTAGTAAGTACCCGGCTCTGTTATTTCCTTACCATCTGCAAACCATTTACGAGAATTGCAACTCACAACCGGTCTTAGCTGTACTTGACCATAATTGCTTATTGAAGATATTGGTAGTGTATACTGCCCTCCACTAACATGAGTAATATTTATAATCGCCTCACTGAATACGGTATTCTCCCAATCTCTTACCCAGTGTCCCTTTGCATCTTGGTACATAATAGGCACTAAATAAATCCATTTCGCATCGACATGCCCCACATGATAGTGCCTATCCAATTGATCTTTCCATTCCGCACCCACATCTGCAGATGTCATCCCCACCTCATTTGCAAATCTCGGCATCGGGCATCCATGCTGTCCAAATATGTGCCAATAAGTATCTGCATGTAATAAAGGTGCCGTACTGTCTGTATGGCTACTAACAAGGTAAAGACTTGTCATAAGTTCATTATCCGTTAATGTGTTATCGCCAACAAAAGCTTCTTTATATGATAATAATTGGTTACCATTTATATAGTTGGTAAGGATAATGTCCTTTGAGGAATTGTAGGCCGTTCTTATATAAAAGACAGTAGTTGTAACATGATTGGTAAATGAACTACTAATCTCTCTATCCAGCTGCTTTACCACAACTTTCATCAGTAGATGAGAGGTCTGCGTATTATAATCATCCGTAGTCACGACAAGATTGCTTGCATTGGCAAGTATTTCTATAGCCAGCAAAAAAAAATATAAAAAAAGTTTTTTCATTGCATTGTATAAACAATTTCTTGAATTGACGATATGCGATACTATCATAACATCATTTCTTCGACAACATCCTTTTCGCCACGACCTTCAATCCAGTTCCCCATATATACCAGTATGCTCTTACGGCATCCAATGGAAATACCATCACCTGCTTTGCGAAGTCACTTGTCCTATACTTTAACGAAATCATCATTCTCTTGAAGAATGGACTCTGCGACTTATAACTCATATCTCTATTATGCCCAAAGTTTCCAACAGCCATTATATATGAACATATCTTATCTGCTTTCCGTGACCATTTCTTATCCGTAGAGTACATTGGCATCGCTTTGACCGGCATCCCTAAATACTCTACAGCAAATGCGGCAAATGCCTTCCATTCACTCATGATTCCCGCTTTTCTTATCCGTGATTCCAATAGCCCCGAATCCAATGAGTCCTTATATGTCCACAGCAACCTACACCAATCACAAATCTGCCGTAGTCCAATTCCACCACGAAAAAAGTGCTGCAATATATGTGTAAAAACAAAAATCACATCGCCATTTGCGGATGGTAAAAACACTCTCGTTTTCCCATTGTGCCATGAACGCACGTCCCCGCCATAGAAAATATCTTTCTGAACTTCATCAATTAAACGGTCAATACGCTCTCCCAATTCCCCTCGCATAGTTCCATGCAACTCAACATCCCATGAATCAACTTTCAAATTGAGTCGTTTTCGAAATACGTTCTCATCCTCATCAACTTGGCTGAATGTACGAAACCACTTTTTTGCCTGTTCATAGCTGTCTCCATTCAGGAGCAAGTCTATGTCTCCAGCAGTGCGCCATAATGGCCTTTCATAGCATTGGGCTATACCCTGCCCTTTCATAAGGATAGAATATAAGCCATTTCTTTGCATCCTTCCATACAAATCCTCAACAAAAGCATTCATCGCTTTGTTGCGTTGCTCTATCAGCTGCACCTCCCCTATCCATTGCAATAGCAACTCCTGTGGTGGCTTTATATTGGAATGTTCAATACCAGCCAATACAACTCCAACGATCGACTGCTCTGAGGCCAACTGATACACCTTCTCCCAATCGACGTTATCGTTAAGGTTAACGTCAGATCCTTCCCAAAGGCCTGCGCTAACCAACGCAAAAAAAGCACCTATGTTATTCGACTGCATTTCTAACGTCTCGTTTTCTAATTCGACCCATTAAAAGGTTCTCTCGTCGCTTGTCCTTCTTCACTAATTCCTTCACGCTTGAATACCTTGAATATTGTCATGAAGAAAATTTTTACATCCAGCCATAATGTCAAATGATCTACATAATAGACATCATATTCAAACTGCTTGGTAAAGCTAATAGTGTTACGACCATTCACCTGTGCCCAACCGCTAATACCTGGTCGAACCTCATGGCGACGCATCTGTTCAGGTGTATAGAGTGGCAAGTATTTAACAAGCAGGGGTCTGGGCCCAATAAATGACATATCACCTTTCAAGATATTAATCAACTGAGGCAACTCATCTATTGAGAGACTGCGAACTATACTACCAACTTTAGTCAGCCGTTGCGCATCAGGCAATAACTCACCATTAGCATCTCGCTCATCCGTCATAGTTTTGAACTTGATGACTTTGTATATCTTGCCATCTTTGCCAGGCCTATCTTGCATAAAGAATGCTCCCGCCCCTTTATTAGCAAAATGCAGTAGTAACCATACCAACAAAATCAGCCAACCAATTAATAAAAGAGCCAACACTGCTCCACAAAAACTTAAACAACGCTTAAAGAAATGTTTATACATACTATTTTACAAACTTAATATTCAATTATTCCATGTTACCATTGACTCCTGCCCTGTTGGACAATAAACAACCTTCATACCAGGATTCGTGTTGGTGGAATTTTTTAACGACAATATACTCCCTTCCGAAGTGTAAATGCGTTCCTTTTGAGTGTCGATAATTGCCTTTTCACCCTTTTTCAACGTTCCTGTAACAATAATGGGGTCTTCTTGGCTATTCATTACTTTATACTGGTTAACACCATTATACATATATTCTTGTTGCATCTTCTCTAATGTTACGCTAGAGAAATACTTTCGTATGAATTTCGCATTAAATAAAACATCGACAGCATTCATAGATGCGTCATAATATACTGTTTTCACGACTTTTGCACCTTTCGGCAATCTCTCATAAGCATTAACAGAATACGGCATAATTCCTGTGACTGTAACTGCTCCTTCTTTATGCAACACACCCGATTGATTTAATGAGTTGATATAGAGTGCAATAGGCTTTCCGTCGCCAATAATTTCAATACGATAATCCGTATCAAAACCACTTGTATGAATCATATTTACAGGATTATCCCATTTGCTACGATTGTTCCAACTGCCCTTGGTATTGAGGGGAATCCTTGCAAACATAACAATATTATCTCTTCTGTTAGCAGTCCTTGTGCGACTATCTAAGAAGCCGTGTCTAACTACACATTTATTGGGTAGTTTATCAGTAGCTTGGAATACCTCTATCGTTTGAGGATGAAGAGTAGTTGTGTCATTTCCCACAAATTTATTGTTTTTATTGTAAATAGGGAAACTATAAATTACAGGGTAATCCTTTCCCGAAACTCCTTCAGGTTTATAACCTTTGTCTGCCACCCACCTCCCAGTGAAGATTGCAACATGTCCAACAGTCCTTGCCTGATCTTCATGAGGTGTACCTCCGAAGAAAATCAAATCTCCTGCTTGCAAATTTTCGAAGTTTGGTCCTGGAGCAACTTCGTATCCGCTTGAGATGCACCATTCCATTAGTTCATATAGCCACACATTAGGTGGCTGTACAGACCACGGGAAAGCATTCAACTGCCGAAATTGATACGACTTATCTGCATAATGACTATACTCGTAAGGTATACCGGCTATAGCCATCTTAATTAGCGTTTGACAATCAATCACAGGATAATCATTGTTGAAATAATAACCGGAACGATAGATTTGATTATAGGATTCAACATTATCTGAAGTAAAAAATCCTTCAGGTATCGTTAAATCACCATTATTTAGGTGTTTTGAAACTCCAAAATGCTGTTTATTATCATATTGCCAATATACACCTTCGTACGACTCACAAGTTTCCACAAGTTCTTTAGCCGCGACAAAATCATTTCGCATTTTCGATTGTGATTTGCCATTTACAGGCTCAAAACCAGAAAAATAATAGCCCTTTTTTGAGCCCGGTATTTCTGTATATTGCGCCATATAAATTGTCGTTGGCGAAAGTTTTTTGTTCCATCCAGACTCGCTATAATTGTCCTCTATCCTATACAAAAGACACTTTTCCTTACTAACTTTTATTCCAACGACATAACCATTAAACTTATGATAGCCTGCCCAAGAACTCATATTGTTTATGTAGGCATGCCAATAATATCCAACTGGTATTGCTTTACAAACGTCTATAGGTGTTGCTTTTTCAGTCAAACCTAAGGAGGCAAAACCCGATAAACTCATGTTTTCCTGAGCATGAGTTTGTATAGTTGAAACAAGAAATAGTATAAAGAAAAACAATCCTATTCTTTTATGCATTTAATCTTTCTCCCTTATCAATTATTTGGCCTCTATCACTTACTTTCACACCTGTTTTAATTATCTTTGCTGGATTTCCAGCCACTACAGAGTTGGGAGGTGTATCTTTTGTCACTACAGCCCCAGCAGCAACCACACAATGGTTGCCGATATTAACTCCTGGAAGTATAATTGCGTTTACCCCTATCACACAATTACTACCTATGTATGTTTCATATAACTTATTACGGCCGTCAACACCCCTACAATGATCGTGAGACAAAATCATCGCATTCCGTAAAACCCATGTATTGTCACCGATATGAATTCCTTTCGGATTTACACTAGTATCAAGTTTCACCGTTTTAGCAATCCGAACATTTTTACCGATATCCATTTTATAAATGTATCGATAATAATTGGGGATAAGATTACTAACGATGCCCCACAATTTCATTTTAAGCTTTGTCATACCAATTAATGCAATACATTTATGATGGCAACTCTATCAGGGGGATTACTTTCATTGGCTTTGTCTTCAACAGCATCGTACCCCAGCTAAGACCAAGTCCAAAGCTACTGCCAAGAATCGTTGTAGGTTCCTTGCAGAGTTTATCTGCTATACGAGTTACCATCAACGATGGAATACTGGCACCACCAAGATTACCGAACTCTTCCAAATTATAAGGACATTTTTCTACAGGCAACTTCAACTTCTTAACTACTCTGTCAACAATCATCTTATTAGCCTGATGAATCAAGAAATAATCAATATCGGTGTTACGGTCTATGTTGTAGTCTGCCAAGAATTGTTCCACAGATTTCGGAGGCTTACTAATAGCGAACGAGAATACATTCATACCATTAATCAAAGTGTGATATGGGGCTCGAACAATACCGTTTCCGAAATCTTCATACTCAAAACTCTCTGGAGTGGCAGGATGACGGAAACCTCCATGAGGTGTCATCAGAGCCTCATAGCCTTTGCCTAATGTATGGAAGTCAATAATAATATTATTGGCAGATTCGTCATACTCCAATGCGAGAGCCGTACCACCATCACCAAACAAGGGTACACGACTCTTGTCCTTCATCGATCCCATGCGAAGAGCCGTATCACCTACCAGCACCAAAGCTCGTTTTATCTGGCCTGTGGTCAACAGATTGCCTGCTACAGTAATCGCATACATACAACCACAACAGCCCATAGGAATGTCCACACAGAAGCAATCTTCGCTCAGCCCCATGCGGTACTGCAACAGACAAGAAGTTGGCGGAGTACGATAGTCACCTGTCACAGATTCAAAAATCAGAGCGTTAATGCTCTCCTTCTCCCAACCCAGTTCTTCCAACAATTTCTCGCCTGCAGCCTGACACATGTCAGAGGCGCACATCGTATCTGGTGCGATATGACGGCTCTTAATGCCGACAGTCTTGTCAAAGACATCGGCTTCTTCCTGAGTGAACAAGTCTATCTCAGCGGTTTTTACGGTGTGTTCAGGCACAGCCATTGCCACACCGGCAATATTAACGTTCTTAATTTCCCAACGTGCCATAATTATGAATTGTGCATTATGAATTATGCATTATTAAAAGGTCACGTCATATTTGGCAAGAATTTCCTTACCTTTGGCATAGGAAGTCATTTCCATAATGTCCTCTGGATCGAACATAATGTCGAAGGTTTCCTCAAACTGAGCAATCAAGCTCAGCTGATGAACAGAATCCCATTCCTCAACGGTATCTTTACCATAATTATCATTCAGGTCTTCGACCTTGGCTCCAAACACTTCAACAAAAGCATTGTTGTACTTTTCTAAATTTTCCATATTCTTATTTGTTTTCTAATTTTGCATATAATGTTTTTCCCGCTTCATTCTTAGGAATTTCAGCTATGATTCTTACTTCAAAAGATGATGCCACCAATTTCAGACGGCTGACTAGTTCTTCCTTGACAAGTTCTTTTTTACTCTCATCAGTTAGATAGACCAGCATCTTTTCGTCGGTACCTACACAGGCACATTCCAATCCTGGGAACTTACCTTTAATTATACGCTCACACTCATCGAGTCCAACACGCATACCAAACAGTTTCAGGAAGCGCCCCATACGACCTACAATGTAATAGCAGCCATCTTCATCGAAATAGGCTAAGTCACCAGTCCTAATGAATCCATGACGCTCATCACCTAAAAGTAAGTCCTCGCGACTACGGGCATAACCCATCGTCACGTTCTTGCCACGATAGCACATCTCACCCTCCGTATTTGGAGTTGTGATGGAGTTGCCATCCATATCGATTAGCGAGAGTTCCGCATTAGGAACAGCATGACCGATACTGCCAACCTTCTCAATAGCCCACTTCGAAGGAAGCCATGCCATACGTGCTGTACATTCCGACTGACCGTATGTGGCAATCCACTGTTTACCGTTGTCTCGGCAATATTCCGCAAACTTCAGGTTCAGCTCCTTTGGCATACGACCGCCACCCTGTGTTAACAAGGTAAGGTCTGGCAAATCCATGCGATAGAACCGCATCATATTCAGAATCTCAAAGCTATAGGGTACACCCGTGAAACTTGTTGCACGCTCTTCTTTGATAAACTTCCAGAAATTACGGTCGGTCATGTTGAGATTGGTAATCAGCACTGTTGCGCCAACATAGAAGTGACTGAACACCATAGAGAGTCCCATCGTATAATACAAAGGCAGCACCATCAACGGGCGGTCTTTCTCTGTCAGTTCAAAGAACGTAGAGATATTCAAAGCGGCCGCCTCAATATTTTCGTATTTATGACGCACCAACTTCGGACTACCTGTAGAGCCTGATGTAGGTAACAAGTGCGATAACTCATTATTCATCGGACAAGCCCCATGTCCTGTCTTCATCAGCGTATAGCCATAGCAAGTAATAACCTTCTCATAGTCATATTTGTCAGCCACAGCCTCTGGTACACAAACAAACGGCGGCTGATAAAGGTCGTACAAACTATTGTACAACCCCTCATCTAAATGAGCATTTAGTATCAGCGGAACATTACCTGCGCAGATATTGCCAATCGTCCATGCAATACCTCCCACGTTATTCTCAACCAACAGGAACATCAACGACCTTGCTGGCATCAAATGCTCAGCCTTCTCGGCAAAGTCACGCACCTCGCCATACGTTAGCTGTTGCCCTTGCGAATCAATAGCAGCAACAGCATCCTTTTTCCACTTATCTAAGTTCAGTATCATTTTCAATTATGAATTATGCATCGTGAATTATGCATTATATAGATGCACATCCATCCACACCGAGTATCTGGCCACTGATATAAGAAGCTCTGTCGGAAGCGAGGAAAGCCACCGCATTGGCTATATCCTGGGGAGTTCCGAGCCTTCCAAGCGCAATTTTATCGATACGTTCGTTGATCTTATCACCTGTGGCTTCATAAAGTTCTTCAAAACGCTCAGTCTTCACAATACCAGGTGCCACGGCGTTCACACGGATTTTCATTGGTGCCAATTCCTTGGCTGCAGACTTGGTAATGGTTATAACAGCTCCCTTTGTGGATGAATAGGCCACCTGTCCAGGTGACCCGACTACACCAGTTACTGATGCCATATTCACAAAACAGCCACCACCAGTGCGAGCCATCAATCGTGAAGCAATCTGAATCATATCAATGACTGCAAATACGTTTACTGCATACATTTTTTCAAGCAATTGCTTTGTTACCATACCCAGCTTCTGGTTTTGGATGATGGCAGCATTATTCACGATACAGTCAATACGACCTTCCGCCTTATAGACCTGCATCAAACCAGCTTTAAGGGCATTGCTGTCAGTAACGTCAAAAGCAATGGGCTTTGCGCCTTCTACTTCTGGCATGTTTATGTCGTTGACATATACTATTGCACCGTCAGCTATAAACTGTTCAGCAATTACTTTACCAATACCTCGACCGGCTCCGGTAATGATTGCAACTTTATTATCTAGTAATCCCATAATTCAATTATTAACTGAGTGTCATTCCACCATCAATCTTCAATGCTGTACCTGTTACGAAAGAAGAAGCATCCGACAAAAGGTATGCAATTCCGAAAGCAATATCCTCTGGTTTTGCAAATCTCCTTAGTGGATAATTCAACTTCTCTTTCTCTTTTTCTTCTTCAGTAAAAGAGCCTATCAAAGCCGTTTCTACCATGCCAGGGTTCACGCTATTACAACGGATACCTTTCGGTCCCAACTCTAAAGCAACTGTCCTCATAAAGGCATCAATACCACATTTTGTTGTAGCATAAATACCATTGCCTATTGACACACGATAGACGCCCGCTGCCGAAGCTGTAAAGACAAGAGAACCGCCCTTGTTTATTTTCTTCTTCTTCAGAAGCGAACGGGTTAACAAAATCGGTGCATTAAGATTTATTTTTTGAATACGAGACAACTCTTCCTCCGTGATGAATTGTGTCAATGTTAGTTTCATGACACCAGCATTACAAACCAATCCATCAATCTTTGGGCAGAAATCTACTAAAGCGGCTAATTGTTCAGCATTAGTCAAATCTGCCGTAAAGCAAAGATTTGGTTCACCTGTCATTGATGTTGGCAGTGATTCAAGCGTTGCCCGAAGCGCATCCTCACGTATATCTGTCAAGATAACACGAGCACCTAACTCTATACAAGTTTGAGCTGTGGCTGTTCCAATACCACCTGCACCTCCTGTTATAAGGATAGTTTTACCTTTTAGTGAAAACGGATTGTAACTATTCATCTCACACAGATTTCACAAATTACACAGATTATTCACCCGCTTTTGCTTTCACGGTGTTAAACAAATCCTCAATGGTCACTGCTGCCGACATCTCATTGGCATTCAGCGTAACACCATATTCCTCATCTGCCATTGCTATAATGGATAGTGCGATTAATGATGAATACTCGTCTAACTCATGAAACACGGTTTCTGGCTTAAACTCACTCAGTTCGGTATCATCGAACTGCTCTGCAAAATGCTCAATAAATTCTTTGATTTCCATAATTATAAAACATTAATGATTATACTATTCTTTTAGCAGGATTACCCATTACTGTAGTCCCTGCTTTTACTTTTCTGAAAACGAAACTGCAAGCGCCTACATGTGCTCCAGTTTCTACCACTACTTTATGACTGATAACCGCAGATGTGTGAATATTCACATCATCTTCAACTATAGTTCCACCAACACAGGTAACATGTGTATCAATACGGTTCCAACTTCCAATCTTAGCATCATGCCCAATCACTGTATATGACTGTATCATGTTATAATCACCAACGACTGCATCATTACCAATTACCGTATAGGCACCTATAAAATTACCTTTACCTAATTTGGCATTAGTGTAGATACGTGCTGTCTGGTGAATCAACTCCAAAAACTCTCCACCGCGTCTTATGATCTCCTCCATACAGGCGCGTCGTGACGCTCCTCCAATGCTTGACACAAAGACATCATCAGGTTGGGGCTGATAGTCTTTTATTGTACCTAACAAAGGTGGATAGTTGGGAAATCCATCTAATGCTTTCAAGTCGTCATCTATAAAACCTTTGACTACAAATTTCTCTCCATAGCCAACACTCTCAAGAGCATTGCTATAAAATGTGCGGCCCATACCGCCAGCACCTATGATTATAAGATTCTTCATTTCTCTAATGTGTTACTTCTTCAAATATCTCTGTTAATTGACTTGCAATCACATGTGGCGAGAAGCGGCGTCTACATTCCTCTGCTATCGATTCTCTGTTAAAACTACAATTATCATTTATCACCTGTATTAAAGCATTGGCAAGAGATGAAACATCATCAACAGGAACGAGTAATCCATTCTCTTTATGAATACACTCGCGAATGCCACCACATATCGTAGCCACAACTGGGAGTCCTGCGGAAAGGGCTTCTAAAACTGCTACGGAAAAATTCTCTGCCCGGGAAGCTAATACAAATGCATCACACTGATGGAGTATTTCTATTATCTCCTTTTTATCTTTTCTTCCAACAAGTTTGACCTTGTTTTCAAGGTGAAGATTCTTGATTTGTTCAACAAGATTGTCATGCTCTGACCCCTCCCCGATAATGAGAACTTCCCATGAAGTTTTCAGTTCGCCAATAATCGACAAAGCGTTAATCAACACATCAAAACCCTTACGATGTATCAGGCTTCCAGTAGAAACGAGCCTTATAACACCATCATTTCTCTTCGGAGAAGGAGGTAAATTCAGAAACTCCTCCCCTACCATATTATATATAACAGTAGTATCCATGGAAAAATGTTTTCTGATCTGTTCTTGTAACGATTGAGATACAACTAATAATTTATCTGAATTTTGATATCCTAACCTACCCCAATATCGTGCTATGAGGGACAAATGCTCATTATTAAGTTCACTCCAATGCTCTAACCCGACAAGTGGTATTCCATATTTTCTTTTTAAACCAGAGGCAAAAGAAATGTTCCAAATGAAATGAGCATAAATTATATCAGGCTTTTCTTGTTCTTTAACATATACTTGATATAGCTTATCAAAAAGCCACATTACAATTTTCTGAAGTAGCTTGTATAACACTTTATTATAAAGCCAGCCCATAGGCAGATAGAACATTCCATATACAAAAATGCCTTGTTCTGTCTTTTTCTTAGTTATACCAATCTTTCTCCAGTATGTTCTGAATCTCTGGTCAACATACATCATGGCGACATCATGGCCCAATTTTTTCAGAGCCAAAGCCTGATCCTTTTCAAAACATCCCCATTGTGGTGACTGTCTATCTGGATAACCATTTGCTATAATGAGTATCTTCATTTGGTTTCTATTTGACAATTTAAAAATATGCCGTTTCCTTATTTTAACATTTCTTTAAGTACCTCTAGATATCCATGCCCAAACTTCAAATCAGGCTCAACATAATTACCTTCTGCCCATTCATTCCATGACATTAGAAACATTATTTTGTGTTCATCTTCCTTATTTTTCAACAAATCAAGCGCCATTGACATCTGTTCTTTAAAAACCTGTGGTGTACTGTTGAAATATATTCTTGCTTTTCGTCCACTTCGTGCGCTCCTGTCCCAATTGGGTAATAAAGAAGGAAAGACATTCTCCCATCTATCTTCTTTCACATAAAGATATTTATTAATAATCTTTTGGTCACATTTTGATATTGGGACAAAATTTAACATTCGCATTGAGAAACTACGCCACAACGTTTCCTTTACAGACCGCGCATAATAATCAGCCCTATTATAGCCTCTTGAATTCACTGCGTCATAGCCCGCATCTAACACTTGTTGGTACAACTCTGCTGATTTATCTGGGGCATTTTTAAACAATATATTTTTCAGCGACCACTCTGATGGTGTCATGTTATACTGAATACCAACAAAATAAACACCACCAAGACCATTCTCTTTAGCTAGCTTTTGCCAAAGGTCAATAAACTCTGGGGGATTTGGAATATCCAATGGTCTGAAAACAAGAAATAGCGGTTTACCATCAACCGTAATATACCGATGATCCTTAAAAGCCGGTAGCACATCATAGAAATGCTTAACATATTCATCCTTATTATAAACCATTTCCATCAAGGTCTGCTCTTTAACCTTTTTGGTACCAACCTCCCATGATTTATTTGTCCAACTATGGTTTGCCCATCCCAGACAAAAAGGGAAATCAGGTTTCCCTGATGATAAAACTTCGTTAAACGGTCGCTCCAACAACTGCTTTTTACTATTAAACCAATAATGCCAATAGCAGAAGCCCTCAATACCTGCATCACGAGCCATCTCTGCTTGCGCTTCACGTACTTCAGGCATACGTAAGTCATAATAACCCAAGTCGGCTGGTACCCTCGGCTGATAATGCCCCTTAAACAAAGGCTTTGCTTTTCCGACATTCGTCCATTCCGTAAAGCCTTTGCCCCACCATTTGTCATTCTCTGGTATTGGGTGAAACTGAGGCAAATAAAATGCTATAACTCTTGCTTTCATTTTTACTTTTCTAACATACCTTTATATATATCAACCATTTCTTGAGATATGGTATCCCATGATTTTGACCTATTTGAATAGTCATTTTCAATATTCTTACCGAAATCCTTTATCAAATTGGGGCTTTCTAATAGTTGAATAAGCGCATTTTCAAGAGCCTTTACATCTTTAGGTGGTATGATAAGCCCATACTTTCCATTTTCCACCATTTCAGGAAGACCTCCAACATCAGTTGCGATACATGGCTTGTTATAGGCAAAGGCCGACATCACTACACCACTCTGTGTTGCATCTAAATATGGAGTCACACAGAACAAACAATTACGAATTAATAAAGCTAATTCTGAATCGTGGATAAAACGATCTATAAAAAGAATGTAATCCTTTTGTCTATAATAGTCATATTTGTCATATTCCCATTTCCACCTTCCGGCAATAACAAGTTTAATATGTGGAAATAATGTATGAATATTCTCCATTGCTTCTAATAGAATGTCAGCCCCCTTGTGAGAAAGAATATTTCCAAACATCAATATATAATCAGTGCCTGTACAAATATTTCCTTTTGTACTGTTCGTTTGATCGTAAGCATGTAAATATGAATAACATCCTAAACGACTATCATAAACTTTTTTACCCTGAAGATGGTAATATTTAACAAAATCATCCTTTTGATTCTGATTCAGTATTATAAAATGTGATATCGAATGGAAAGCCTTTTTTCTTATTATACGATTATATGAATTTTCATTGCTTGAATGAGGGAAAGGGTCATGAACTGTCATAACCATCTTTTTTCTCAATAGATACATCATGTAGCCAGCAATATTAAGGGGCCAAGTTATATGAATAATATCATAGTTACCCGAAAAGATTTTTATTAAAAGTTTAAAATAACATACTATTGAACCTATCGAATAGTTATGCTTGCCCGTATCATTAACTATATAAAAATTATTCTTTGGAACAATACTGGTAAGCGTTTCTAATTCTGGATAATCATCTATTGTCAATACTCCAGATTTTGATTTCTGTTTCTCAAGACAAATTGCTGCACCTTTTGTAGTGAATGGAGTAATTTGAAGATAGTAGTCTACTTCTACTTTCTTTTTAAGTTCTTTCAACAAGGACAAATCAACGTCAGACATGAAAGAAGGGGATATATATGCTATTCTCATAACGACCACACATTATATTAAAACACTTCTTATTATCCAATAAACAAGCCTAAAACAACTTATTTCGACTTTACTACGATTACGATACCAAAATAGAAAATGTTTATTGTTTGATTCAATGTCGCATTTGACCATATAATGTATCTTCTTTTTAAAATGCATGGGGTAATCCCTCTCAAGAAGTAACAAATATTTGGTTTCGATTTCAGTTAAAAGGTTTCTTGAAACACTAGAAAAAAATGACATAAACCATTCTCTTTCCTGTAGCGTAGCATCAACCTTTACTTTATAATTTCCAGTATTAGATATCGTTTGGCGATTTTCTCGATATTGGAAACATATAACCTGAGTATTTGCAACCCCACTCACACTTGCAGCTCTTACCGCAGTAATATCATCGGAAGCCCATGCCAGTGGCAATTTATAAAAACCTCCTTCCTTTTTAAGCATCTCAGCATTGAAGCAAAAATCACCGATATATTGCCTAATCCTTCCATTCCATCTGTTCCAACACAAGCTCATGGCTCCTTCGTACTCAGGTCTTGGATGCTGAATATCAAGGAATTTACCATTCTCATCAATGATTTCTGTCCACGCATGGTACAACCCTAAATTGGGGTATTTCTTCATCAACGAAACATATTCATTTAAGCAACAGGGTAATAACACATCATCATCACCCATACAAATTACGTAATCGCCAGTACAATACGAGAGACAAATATTCCAATTATCGACTACATTCTCAGCACCACAGTTTATTTCGTTTCGATAATATGAGATTCTTTCATCATCAAAATCATTGGCAATACTTAGCAAATCTTCAGGAGAAGCATCATCAACAATAATGAGCTCCCATTTGGGGTATTTTTGACAAATGCAAGACTCAATAGCTGCGCGCAAATATGTTGACTTATATGCAGGTATTAAAATAGAGAACAATACGTCAGGCTGTTTTTCCATTTTTTGTAGATATATTTGAGAAAAAATAGCATGTAATGAAAACTATTATGAGCCGCATCAAAAATGTCTCATCCAACTTAGCATCAAACAAGCCAAAAGTTAATAATGAAAAGTGCATGTAGAAAATAACTAGCAAGAGAAATGAATCTTTTAAAACATTTTTCATAAACACTATCAAATATCGGTAAGCAAGGACAAATAATAGTGACAGATACAAACCAAATTCACAATACAGATCCCCCCAAAATGATTTAAAAAGAATAATAGGGAATCCCGATGTATTTTGATAGTAATAGTTAATGTCTAACAACCCATTTTCATTGGGAGCTTTATACAGTCCTAGTAGCTTAAAAAGTTCAGGAAACTTTCGTTCTCCTCCTATAAAATTTCCGTTTACATCCCAAACTTTCCAACCAAGATTACAATATGTCTGTCCAAAATAGCCAATGATATAATTATCAATTGCCCTATCAACATCATCTTCACTTCTTGATAATGAAATCATATAAAAATAGAAAATAGAGAGTGAAAGTATTACAACTCCAATTCTTATAAATGTTTTTCTAACATATTTGTCAAATTTCCCCCAAAACAGCGAAATAAAAAACATAAAATTCATCAACATAAATACAATGCCACCTCTGTTAGAAAGCAGCATATTACGAGTCAGTTCTGGGAGAATAAAGGCAAATATGAGAATTAATGTTTTTTTCTTTTCTATTCCGAATGACAACTTTGCAAATTGGAATAAGAGGAAAAATGGGTAAACAAATTGTATAATATCTTTTGACCGGTAAAACAGAACATTTAATATGGAATTGCTAAAAGTAAATACGACTCTATCTTCATGAGTCATATCATATACTTCTTTAAATCCAATATCTAAAAGAATCTGGGAATACAAATACATCATTATAATATAAATGGTATTTACAATAATGATTACTAATTCCAAATTCCTTACTGTATTATTCTTAACTATTGACTGTATTTTATTGTTGATAAGATTATTAGTTCTAAAATCAGATAATAGCGTTGTCAAAGACAAAATGCAAATATAATTAATAAAAAAGGGAGTAATGCTATTTTCCTTGTACCTATAAATAGTATACTCAGCCAACATTTCAAAATGCATACAATAGTATGATGCAAATGCAGAAACAGAAAAGTATACCATTATCAGAACTCTCAAAGACATTCGACGGTCTTTCGAGCAGAAATATAACAATGTCAAGAAATACAAAAAGAAATTTACGAGTAATGATCCCATAAGATTTTACTTTCAAATAATAAACAAATTCATCTATTTAGGCCAATAACTTTAGCTATGTATGTTTAGCTCTTTTGAGAATACATAATAATGATGAAAAACTCCCTATTCTCCTAATAGTATTTGCTATTTGATTGTCCTTTTCAACCTTTAAGTTTATTAGAAGAAAAACACCAATAATAGCCATTCCGGAAATAATCAAATTAACCCAATGGACAAAATGAAAAAATGATATGACAATTAGAGGAATTACATAGAAAGCTGACCATCTAATTCTTTTAAAAAAGATACTAACATTTAGTATTATTCCAAGTTTTTTCTTTAATAAGTATAGCCCGGTCACAAGCACGGCTAATTCTGAAATCCCCCAAGATATTGAAGAGCCAACCGCACCTAACCGGGGCGTAATAAGTAAATTCAGGAAAAATCCCACAACCGCGCCAACTGTGCTTACAATTGCTATTGACTTGCTTGAACTAGAAGCCATTAAGAATTGCTGAATAGTAATTTGCTCCATTCCAATAATCAACAAGAGAAATATTACAATCCGAAAAGGGGTATTTGCCCCTTCATAACCAGGACCTGAAAGAAGCAATATAATATCTTCGGCACAAAACAGACTAAAAATAATAATAGGCAAGGAAATTATAGTTAGCAGTGAAAATGTTTTGTTTGCCATAATCTGCAACTTTTTTTTCTCACCGTACGCTAACATTTCACTCACTTTAGGCACCATAACAGTGGTAAAAGCAGTAAAGGCACCCATTAATATAGAATACAGCTTTGTTGCTGTAGAAAAATAGCCAACCTCTGTATCACCTGAAGAGAAACCAAGAAACACAAGATTAAACGATGTGTACATAGATGTAAGCAAACGATAATAGCCAAAAGCAAGAACAGGCGTGATAAATAAACTTATTTGCAAATTCTTAAAGGATAATCTTATAAATTTTTTAGAATACCTCCAATTGACAACAGCATTGATTAGTGTTACTGCTACTGTTAAACTATAATATATTAACACATCATTTTTTGTATGCACAAAGACAAAAACACCAATTACATATACTAACCTTACAAGAACTGATCGTATTGTTATATATTTAAACTCTTGTATTCCTTGGAAGAACCATTCAATTAGAAACATATTGAGCATCAACTTAATGATACCCAACCATAGAAAATCTCTATATGATTGTAGTTGAGGCAAAAATATCGTGGCACAAACCAATGAAAACATGGCTATTATCGTGCCGACGACATTAATTGCCATCAAATTTGAAAAGACGAAGCTTTTTCTTTCAGGGTCGAACTTATATTTTGCGATTTCCCTTACGCCATATGAACCTATACCAAGTGTTGAAAATAAAATAAAATAGTTAATAATACCATCTACATAGTTACACATTCCGATTCTTTCCACGCCCAATATTCTAGAGACGTATGGGTATGTTATTAACGGAAATAAATTATTGCAGACAGTTAAAGTCAAATTATAACTAAAATTTACTTTAAGATTTGCCATTGAGAATTAGTCCCAAATTTTGTACTCTGCTTGATGGTGATTCCTTTTTTCCTTTGGAGGCAAAGACATATAATCTCCATACTTAAATCGAAGGAATTTATCCACGTCACCAGGTCCTGGAAAATAATGACCTTCAAAAAGAATCGGTTTTAAAGGATAAATCATATCATGTGTTACATGCTTCAACTGAAAAGGGGTTGCCAAATGTCCATAATCGTGTCCATATTTATTCTTAGGGCTAAAGAAATAACCTAAAAAGTAACATATTGGGTTTATTATGAATATTTGTAAATAATACACATAATTAGCTACATTATTGTGACGACCAATAAAATACTTAATATTCCAATAAGAAAATTTGCCTGCTACTTTATACCAAAATTTATTTATATGATTATTATAACAAAAAATGTCAATTTGTGCGCCTTTATATTTTCTAACTGAATGTAGAGGAGTATTCTGTAAATATTCGCTTTTAGTATCACGAAGTACAGCCCATTTAGGTGCAAAAAAACCTGGGTCTGTCACATGATCTTGAAGAACATATTGGGGGTGAGGATGAGTTTTTAGATAGTCACAAAGCCGTTTGTGTTCTTTGGGTAAAAGGACTATGTCTACATCATCATCCCAAGGTATAAAGCCTCCATGTCTAACTGCCCCCAAAATATTCCCACCGTCAAGTCTCCACGAAATCTGTTGTTCTTTGCACACCTTATCTATATAGATAAGCATGTCCAGCATGCGTAATTGCATTCTTCTAAGATTTGACCCTTCTGGATTGTATTGGGTCTTCAAATCTTCTTCAGTTTCTCCTGTATTAAAAATTCTCATTATTATTTTTATTAATTAAATTCATAAACAGTTCAGCGCACCATAGTTGCCACTTTTGATTACCCGTAAGGTCTTTCACCGGAATATCCTTACGAAATTCTGACATAGTCGGCCCTGCCCACTCCTTGAAAATGGAATCAACTGGGCGTGGCATAGGAATCTTAAATGGAATCTCCAACTCGGGGTACTTAATTGCATACAACCCGCGCACCAAATATTTAGGCTCCCCATTGCGTATACGACTCATCTCCAGAGGATCAGCCATCACCAACTTTGCATAAGGGTCATAATATGGCAGCCATGCTGCTCCAAAAGCATTCAGATATGAACTACTGCTCTCTATAGAGAACACCTCGTCCATAAACTTGAACACATCAATTCCATTCTCTCCACGACGGTACTTTTCAAACAACTCAGATTGATCAACTGGATTGGTCAAAACGAGTTTAGGATCAAGGAAAGTATAACGTTTTACAAAAGCGTCATACGTCCACTCTGGCGTAATGAGCTTATCCATACCGCCAAAGATGAGGTCTGCACTCTCACCCACTATCATTAACTGAACTCCATCTTTCTTTGCCATCTCTGCAGCCTTGTAAATCTGGGGCTCAATAGAATGTACAGGGGCAAACTTATAATGCATCACAATAGGAGTATACTTCTCGTAATCTTCCATGGTAATATCAATCAGATGATGAACCAATTGAAGCTTTTTACAATAAGTTTTAGCACGTTCCACATCTGCATCAAATACGCCAGATGTTGAATTGAAAGTATAGGCATGGCTACCTGGCTTCAAGTAAGCAGCAAGGTTTGCGCTATCCATACCACCGGAAAGCAGAATTCCAATGCTATCATATTTAGCGTACAGTTCATCAAACTGTTTCTGAATCTCACGGTCAATATCCTCGGAAGTCTTGACGGGAATACGATCCTTGTCCTCTACAGGACGGAAATTCTTGTGCTGAAAACCCTCAGCAAAGTCAACACCATCTTTCCAGATATAACGGAAAGCGATATACGAACTCAAGCAAAAATCTTTGTTAACCATATCTGTAATTATTTTATTTGTCGTAAATATTAAGGAATCTCTCTAAGCAATAAAGCAACCATTTCTGGTTTCCACTGTATTTTGTAATGTCTATATCATCCCGGAACTCTTTACGCTTGGGACCTTCCCATTCTGCGAAATATGCATCAACCGGCCTGGGCATAGGCTGCTTGATAGGCACCGTTGTCTCAGGGTACTTCATACGGAATAGGTCGCGAATCAGATACTTGGTATCGCCATTGCGAATTCTTCCAAGATCCAACGGCTTAGCCATCTTTATCAATTCGTAGGGATCAATGAAGTCAATCTCTGCCGTCTCAAAAGCATTCTCGTAAGAGGCATAACTTTCATCTGTAACCACCTCGTCATAGAAACGGAGATAATCAATGCTACTCTTGCCCAAACGATAACGCTCAAAGAGGTAATTCATATCGAACGGCTCTTTCAACACTTCTACAGGATCAACATAGATAGAGCGCTTCACATACTGGTCATAGCTCCAGTTCTTGGAAAGAAGTCCATCCATACCGCCAAATACATAGTCAGCAGCATCACCTATCACCAGCATAGTAATACCATCCTTCTTGGCCTGAATTGCAGCGGCATAAAGTTGTGGCTCAATAGAATGAACAGGAGCACCTTTGTGCGCCATTACTTTATCCACATTCTGCTCGACAGTATTCCAATCTATATCCACATAATGCAGATTCAGATGGTAATACTTGGCATAGTATTCAGCACGCTCTAGTTCATCGCTCTGGTACTTACCTCCTAAAAAACGGAAAGTATAGGCATCAGCCCCTTCTGGCATATAAGACGCCAGGATAGAACTATCCATACCGCCAGAAAGAAGCATACCCAACTTTTCATGCGAGATTCTCCTGAAGACATTACGTAATGCAATATCTACATCATGTGCATCGGTCACGAACACCTTACGATCCAGCGGTTGTTGCTTGTAAACCTGATGGTGCAAGCCCTCAGAGAACTGTTTCTCATCATCTTCCACATAACGAAGAGAGAGAAAAGAACTCATGCAATAACTTTTATCTACCATAACTATTTGTTAAGATGGTTTTCTTCTGATTTACTTACTTCTTTACCGTCAGCCCAACCACGAGTATGTTGAAGAGCTTCCGTAATCTTCGTAGAAGATATACCTTTTGTGTAAGGGAAGTAGATGATTTTTATTCCTTCTTTAGCGAAATCCTCTTCATATTTCCTCCATTTCTCAGTTCCATACCAATCGTCACCAACGAAAAGGACAGTTGCACCAAGTTTCTTGCATGCTGCCAACTTATCCATATCGTATTGGGGTACTACGGCATCCACATATTTGATGCTCCGCACTATTTCCGCACGGTCAGAATAAGGAATCATGGCGTGCTTTCCTTTATAGAGAACGAGTTCATCTACGGTAACACCAACAATTAACTTATCGCAAAGACCCTTGGCGTTCTTAAGCAGGGTCAGATGGCCAATATGAAACAAATCATAAACACCTGTCGTGTATCCTATTGTCATAATAACAAAAATTTGATAAATATAGTAATCTAATAAATGCGAGATGCCTTTCCAGAAAAATTATATAGTAAACTTCTAGGTCTTTCATTTACCTTTTTTGCAGGAATACCTGCTACTACAGTATATGGTTCAACATTCTTGGTCACTGCACAGCATACAGCTCCTTCTCCAATTGTAACTCCAGGAAGTACTATCACATTGCTTCCAAGCCATACTCTGTCGCCAATTTTTACAGGTTTACTTGAATTTGCCGTACATTTGAAAAAAGGATCTCTATGGTCATGTTGCATTGTATAAATAGACACATTCGAACTTAGATTTACATTATCACCTATTTCAAGGCCACTTCTAGCATCAAGAATTGCATTATCTCCGATAATTGTGCCCCCCCCAATATGAAGTCTTAGTGGATTCCTAATCTCAGTTTTGAAGTGGAAAACCACACGAGGACCTATAGAAGCTCCTAATACAATATAAATCCATTTGCGTACATGATTGGATGGAAGAGTCGACACTTGAAAAAGCATATATCGTTCCCAACCACCTTTCATTATATGATTTTCAAATACAACATATGGAATAGCTAAACATTTCAAAATGTAGCTATTTTTCTTTCTGAAAGCACTATTTGCACCTTGAAATGGAAATATAACAGCTATTACAATCCATTTAAAAAGGACAAGCAGAGAAAATAATAACACAAATAATATTGATCCCATATCATCAACTTTGTGATACTATTTTAGACAACATTGCAAACTCTCCGTCCAATATGGAATTTTAATTCCAAACGTATACTTGACTTTCGTTTTATCAAATACAGAGAAAGCAGGACGCTTCACTGGACTGGGGAACTCGTCACTGTGACAGGGCTGGATATCGCAACCTGTATTTCCTGCGATTTCAGCAATCATCTTTGTGAAGTCGTACCAAGAGCAGACACCTTCGTTGCTAAAATGGTATATACCATTTTTGGTGTAGGGTTCATTGTTCAGGGTTAATGATTCTTTTTTGTAGTCTTCAATGGCGACGACGATGGCTTTGGCGAGGTCGAGGGCGTAGGTGGGGGTGCCGACCTGGTCGAAGACAACCTTGAGCTGGGGCTTGGTGGCAGTAAGGTTCAGCATCGTCTTAACGAAGTTCTTACCAAACTCACTATAAAGCCATGCAGTTCTGAAAATCAAATAATCAACGCCTGTGTTCTGGATATTTTGCTCGCCATAAAGTTTGGTCAGGCCATAAACGCCTGTAGGTGTACCTTTCTGGTCCTCCTTACAAGGCGTGTTATAAGGGTCTCCACCAAAGACATAGTCGGTACTGATATGTACCAAAAGGCCACCAACTTCCTTCATAGCAATTGCTAAGTTCTCTGGGGCTTTGGCATTCAGTAACTCAACAAGTTCATATTTCTCTGGAGCTTCTGCCCCATCCACATTGGTCCAAGCTGCACAGTTTACAATCACCTTGACATCTTTATCTTTTACCATCTCTCGGATGGCCTCCAGATTGGTAATGTCCAGCTTGGTTGTTGAGGTGTCAATATCTTGACCAGCCAGTTTGTGAAGCATCTCTATAGATTCGAGATGTTCATCACAAACGTCCGTGAATATGTATTTATCTTTAGAGCCCTTGGTAACAATGCGCATTTCATTGCCTAATTGGCCATTGGCTCCAGTAACTAGTATGTTCATTTTTATTCGTTTATCGTTTATCGGTTATGGGTTAGCGGTTAGCGTACAAGTCCACATCCATTGAAAAGGGACTGTCAAAGTCCTTCAGCAATGAATGCTTGGTGTCTTTCTCAGAGAGGTTTGCCTTCTCTGTTGGTATTCTCCAGTCAATGCCCAAGCTACTATCCAGAATGCTAATGCCTCCATCAACCTCCGGGTGATAGAACTCATCACACTTATATTGGAAGACAGCAATCTCTGAAAGAACGGCAAAGCCATGGGCGAAGCCACGAGGCACAAAGAACTGGAGGCCCACTTGGGCGTTGAGAGTTGAGTGGTTAGCGGTTAGCGATTCCTTTTCAAATTGCTCTGCGATCTTTACTCCTTCTTCGTCACGTCCGCATAACAGACAGGCTACATGCTGGCCATAGGTTGGACTTCCTTTGCGAATATCAACAGCCACATCAAGTACAGCTCCCTTCACACAACGCACCAACTTGCTCTGTGTATAAGGCGGTCTCTGAAAGTGGAGTCCACGCATCACTCCATAAGAGGACATACTCTCGTTGTCCTGAACGAAATTGATGGTATGTCCAAGGATTGGAGCCACCTTCTCATCAAACTCTCTTTGAGAGAAACTTTCAAAAAAGTATCCTCTCTTGTCACCAAACACCTTTGGCTTGATGATTAATACGCCATCTATGGCGGTTTTAATTACTTCCATCTCTGTATCGTTTAGCGGTTAGTGGTTAACGGTTAGCGTGATTCCAGTTGGTTTTGGAATGATGCACGTAAACCAGATAACTGCTTTCCTATTATGTTAATTCTTTCTTTTTCGTTAGTAAACTCTTCGTCAGTTATATAATTCAAGTCATGGGCTATATCAAGCTGACAAAGTGTTTCGGTTAATGAGCCATAAGCGATTTCAATGAAATGAATCTTTTCCTTTACTGAAAACCTACCAGAACCATCAGCAATATTTGATGGTACTGAAGTAACTGCTCTTCTAAGTTGGTCTCCAAGTGCGTAAGTTTCATACTTTGGGAACTTATCCAAGAATGCATAGACGCTCTTTACAAGCTCTTTTGCTTCTTGATAAACCCTTAAATCAAAGAATGTAAACTTATCCACTTCGCTAAACTATCGCGCTAACCGCTAACCTTTCAACCTTAAACGTGAACCAGCGTTCCGCTGTTCACCTCTTCTTTCATTTCGTCAATTACCTTTAGGAGGTACTGTCCATACTGGTTTTTCAGCATAGGTTTAGCAATCTCTCGCATGCGCTCCTCAGAAATCCACCCATTGCGGTAAGCGATTCCTTCCAAGCAAGCCACTTTCAAACCCTGGCGTTTCTCTATTACCTCCACAAAAGTTGAAGCCTCTGCAAGACTATCATGTGTGCCGGTATCCAGCCATGCGAAGCCACGGCCAAAGACCTGTACCTTCAACTCTCCATCTTTCAAGAACTCCTGATTGACCGTGGTAATCTCTAACTCGCCACGAGCAGAAGGCTTGATATTCTTAGCGACCTCAACAACTTTATTGGGGTAGAAGTACAGGCCAACAACCGCATAGTTACTCTTGGGTTCTTTCGGTTTTTCTTCAATAGACAGACAGTTGCCCTGTTTATCAAACTCTGCAACACCATAACGCTCTGGATCACTTACCCAATAGCCAAACACTGATGCTTTGCCATTCTTATCTGCATCTTCAACTGCCTTACGAAGCAAAGCTGTAAATCCTGCACCATAGAAGATGTTATCACCAAGCACCAAACAAGCACTATCGTTACCAATGAAATTTTCACCGATGATGAAGGCTTGCGCAAGACCATCAGGTGATGGCTGCTCTGCATACTCGAAGTTTACGCCATAATCACTGCCATCGCCCAACAAGCGCTTGAATCCAGGCAAATCATACGGTGTGGAGATAATCAGGATGTCACGTATTCCCGCTAGCATCAGTGCACTGATGGGATAGTACACCATCGGTTTATCGTAAATAGGAAGTAATTGTTTACTCACACCCTTGGTGATAGGGTACAGTCTGGTACCAGAGCCTCCGGCTAATACTATTCCTTTCATTTAGTTAATTGATAATTTAAAATTGACAATTGATAATTATTTTTTATCATCAGAAACTTTGAGTTTCTTGATAATTGAAGTTAAGAGTTTGATTAGTTCAGCACAATCCTTTTTAAGAGATGCATACTGACCGTCATCAAGATAATCCGTCTCATGAAGCAGGTCGAGCCAATAATCAGTTTCGTCTGCCTCTTTTAGTGCTATATTCAGTTTATTTAAGAAGTCCATACGGCTTTGAGCATTCTTGCTCTCACGCGTATTCGCTCCAATACTAGTTCCACATCTTAACAGCTGCTTAGACATTATACGCTCCTGTTTATTTTCTGTCAGGAACTTATAACAACGTATAATCCTTATGGCAAAGCCCTTACTTTTATCTTGTATCGTATTAGCCATAATTGTCAATTATCAGCTGTCAATTATCAATTAATACAGTGGAACGTTAATATCAAATGGGCTATCAAAATCTTTAAGCAAGGCATGTTTTGTGTCCTTATCGCTAAGATTGGCTTTTTCGGTAGGTATTTTCCATTCAATACCGAGTGAATCATCAAGAATACTAATACCACCATCAGCTTCAGGATGGTAGAACTCATCACACTTGTACTGGAATACGGCCGTTTCACTCAACACTGCAAAACCGTGTGCAAAACCACGGGGCACGAAGAACTGGCGGTGGTTATCCTCAGTAAGTTCTACTGCCACATGCTGGCCGTATGTAGGACTACCCTTGCGAATGTCAACAGCAACATCCAGTACTTCACCTTTCACGCAACGAACCAACTTGCTCTGAGTGAAAGGAGGGCGCTGGAAATGCAATCCACGCATCACACCATAGGAGGACATACTTTCGTTGTCCTGCACAAAGTTTATGGTATGACCAAGGATTGGTGCTACTTTCTCATCAAACTCCCTTTGTGAGAAGCTCTCAAAAAAGTAGCCACGAGCATCACCAAAAACCTTGGGTTCTATGATGAGTACACCATCTATTGTTGTTTTTATTACTTCCATATATTATTCATTCTTTAAATTGTTTATACAAATCTTTAGTGAGTCTGTCCAATAGGGAATCTTGATTCCGAAAGTTTCTTTAATCTTGGTTTTATCCAGTACCGAATAACTTGGGCGAGTAACTGGTGAAGGGAATTCGTTGCTGTGGCAAGGTTGAATATCACATTCTGTTTGACCAGAATATTCTGCTATCATCTTTGTGAAATCATACCATGAGCACACGCCCTCATTGCTATAATGATAAATACCCTCAACAGGATTCTTTAATGCTGCTACAATGGCAGTTGCCAAATCGTAAGCATAGGTTGGTGTACCGGCTTGATCGAATACCACCTTCAACTGAGGTTTGGTAGCGGTAAGGTTTAGCATGGTTTTGCAGAAATTCTTGCCAAACTCAGAATAAAGCCAAGCTGTACGAAGAATCATATACTTACAGCCAGTAGCGATAATCTTCTTTTCTCCCAAAAGCTTTGTTGCACCATATACGCCCGTTGGTGTACCTTTCTGGTCTTCTTTGCAAGGAATATTATAAGGATCTCCACCGAACACATAATCAGTGCTGATGTGAACCAGTAAACCACCTACTTCTTTCATTGCAATCGCCAAGTTTTCAGGAGCAGTTGCATTCAGTTTCTCTACAAGAGCGTACTTCCCTGGATCTTCAGCTCCATCTACATTCGTCCATGCAGCACAGTTAACAATAGCATCAACCTTGTTTTCTACAACAATTTTACGGACTGCTTCAAGATCGGTAATATCCAAATGCTCAATATCTGTATTTATGTCATCACCAACCAACTTTTTCAGCATAGCAATGGATTCCTCAGACGCTTCCACCACATCAGTAAAGACATAATTATCTGCGCTATTCTTTGCAAGAATACGCATCTCATTACCAAGTTGGCCGTTGGCACCTGTCACAAGTATGTTCATACCCTATCGATTTTTATATTGTGATTCGTAATACTTCTGATAGTCACCAGAAGTCACATTGTCTAACCATTCCTGGTTATCAAGATACCAACGCACTGTTTTCTCAATGCCTTCTTCAAACTGTAATGAAGGCTCCCAGCCAAGTTCTTTCTGCAATTTAGTGGAATCGATAGCATAGCGTAAATCGTGACCCGCACGGTCGGTAACGTATGTAATCAAATCCATATCAGCACCCTCTGGTCTTCCAAGGAGCCTATCAACAGTATTGATGAGCACTTTGATGATGTCGATGTTCTTCCACTCATTAAAACCACCAATGTTATAGGTCTCAGCAATCTTACCCTCATGGAAGATAACATCAATAGCACGCGCATGATCAACCACATACAGCCAGTCACGAACATTTACACCCTTGCCGTAAACAGGCAGAGGTTTGCGGTGACGGATATTGTTGATGAACAGAGGTATCAACTTCTCAGGGAACTGGTACGGACCATAGTTGTTAGAGCAATTCGTCACGACGGTAGGCATACCAAAGGTATCATGGAAAGCGCGTACAAAGTGATCAGAACTTGCTTTAGCAGCACTATACGGGCTATGAGGCTGGTACTTCAAATCCTCAGTGAAGAACTTTTCACCGTATGCGAGATGGTGTTCACCAGAACTTGCTTTAGTAGTGAAGGGAGGCTTAATGCCTTCGGGATGTGTCATCTCCAATGCACCATACACCTCATCCGTGGAGATGTGATAGAAACGCTTCCCCTCGTATTTCTCAGGTAAACTCTCCCAGTAAGCCTTTGCAGCTTGCAAAAGGCTCAATGTTCCCATTACATTTGTTTGGGCAAATGTGAACGGGTCTTTAATGGAGCGGTCCACATGGCTCTCTGCTGCAAGATGAATAATGCCATCTACCTTTTCATCCTGCATAAGTTTTAGCACTCCTTCGAAGTTGCAGATGTCCATCTTCACGAACTTGTAATTGGGTTTATCCTCAATATCCTTCAAGTTTGCAAGATTACCAGCATAGGTAAGTTTATCCAAATTGATAATCTTATAATCTGGATACTTGTTTACAAACAGTCTTACTACATGACTGCCAATAAATCCGGCTCCGCCGGTAATGATAATATTCTGCATATTGTGATTATATTTATTATTCTCAAAAAGTGGGGCAAGATTATCAAGTTATTCTTGAGACCCTTGCGGGAACAAGCGAACAAGTTCGAGCGGAACCTTTTGTCTTATGAGAGACTTAACTTACGATGTAAGAAGTAAGAGGTCTGATGTAAGATGTAAGTGTTATTTTAAACGGGACGGGAGGGCTGAAAAATTTAACTTACTTACGAGAGAGACCCGCCCGGAGCCCGGTAAAGAACCAAGAGGTAAGAACTAAGAGGTAAGAGGAATTTTGCATCATCTTATGATAATCCCCCCCGGGATTAACCGAAAGACAGAAGATGTCTGAAGTCTGATGTATGATGTCTGATGTTGTTATTTATCTTCACGAAGTTGCCCATCAATCTTTTTACAGCGATGAACAAGTAACTTTACAAGTTCTTCTGCATCGTTATAAATGCTCTGATATTGCTTATCGTCAATATATTTGTTGCGATGAAGAAGTTCTATCCAGTATAATGATTCTCTTGCCTCTTTCAGTGCTATATATGACTTCGCTCGGTAATCCGTTTTACTTACTGCATTGGTAGCTTCAGCATTATTAGCTCCTATACTCGTTCCCGACCTTAATAGTTGGTTGGCTAAAGCCGCCACCGATTGAAGGTGTACGGGAACTCGTGATGTCTGATGTCTGACGTAGGATGTCTGAGTTTTATTGCGTCTGTCAGCCCTCTGACTTCCGCCATCATACCTCTTGCTGGCAGCTTGCTCCAGAAGATAGTCGTTCAGTTTGATGATTCTGTCGCTGAAGGCGAGGCATTTAGTTTGGATTGCGTCTGCTATACTACTCATGATTGAAGATGTCAGATGGAAGATGTAATATGGAAGAAGTCAGATGGAAGATGTTAGAGGTTACTTCCGTTTCCTTTGCTTATCAAAGAGTTTGGAGTGCGTTCCGAGACGCACGAGACGGATTACTTTCTGTTCTGGGTCTTTCCAAATAAGGAGGAAGTCATCCTCAATATGACACTCCATATAGTTTTTATACTGTCCCTTCAGAGGATGGGGCATATACTCCGACGGCACCATACCTGTATGTCCGAGGTGTTCAAGTACTTTCTGGAGTTCATCAAGTTTATGTTCATCGAACTTCACGGCCTTTAAATCCTTCTTGAATTGAGAGGATTGCTTTAGCGTATATACATAAGTTTTCTGTTCCATCTGGCTCAGAGACTTTTGACGTAGGCTTTAAAATTAGCAATGTCAAGTGTTTCGAGTTCTTTGCCACACTCACACTCTTCAATGGCAGCACGGGTCTCTGCATTTGGAACATATTCCCATTCTACTTTCTCAGCTTTTGCCTTTCGACGAATGGAACGCACGAACTTGATGGTCTGGGTCATAAGATCATCATTACCCATTATATGACTCATTTCATTGAGTAAGGATTTTTCTAATGATATTGTTGCCATACTTATATTTGTTTTAATAATTTCTTAATAGAATATTACCCTTCTAATGCTTCCCTATCATCATAATGACTAAGAAAAACCTTATCCCTTTCATTGTTCCACACATAATTTTCCAAATTGATGAATCATCGATGAAGGAACTAAATGATGGACACCGATTTGATTGTGTTAAAACTCTATCCACACCTCTGGCAGTCTCTCTTAAAAAAGAATATTGACCTTAAAGGAAAATAGTATCACAAAATTCTTTGAAAGACTGGCACTTCCTTGAATTATATAGGTTTTGGAAGTCCTCACTTTTGAGCTTAAAAACTATTTCTTTTATTTCACGCCAGTGCTTACTATAGGTTTTGCCCACTGACTTGAAGATTTCCTCAAGTTTGGAGTATGGGTGAAAGTAAACATCTCTTAAACCCACTACCTTATCAAAACCTTGGTCTTTATGACTCTGAAATCTCTCTCTTATATCGGAAGCGACTGACGTGTCTGTACAAGAATCATAAATCAAGAAGTAATTTGGTGCATTCTCTATTCCTATATCTCTTAAATCGTCTGCAGCATCTGATGGGTCTAAATTCAAGCATTCTAATCTCACTTTAGTCCAGTCCCATTGGTATTTTTCACCTATCAACTGGTAGACAAAGCCTGCTTCAGTAATGCCTTCTACGTAAATTGCGACCTTCATTTACTGACCTGAGATAAGAAACGTTCTATAAAATCAGTACTAAGAATATCAAAATTATTTAAACCCATCTTTCGGAATTTGGTAAACATATCAGGATATGTCGACCTGCTATAGGTCTTCACCTCATCACCATAACGTTGTAGAATAATCCAATGATTCAAATCTATGGCATTCATCAAGAATTTGTCATTAGACGTAACTATAAGTTGAATATCATGAGCCTCACAATAATCGAACATCATCTTACTTAATCTTGCCGAACGACTATAATCAAGACCTTCTCCTAAATCATCTATTAAAAATGTTTTGGCACTTTCTGTTGTTGCGATATAGCTCATATATGTTAATATGTAGAATACTCGCAACATGCCATTAGACATAGAAGAAGAGAATAAAGGAACGGTAACACCTTCTTCTTTTAAAGTGATAATATTAAATTGATCAACCTTCAATGGTGTTATCTCATTAATATGATATCCAAGTTCCTTCATCTTATCGATGATAAACTGTCTTTTTTCTTCATCTATCTTCTCAAATAATTCTGAAAAATCTATTTTTTCTGAGAACATATTAGGAATTGAATATGGCTTTGAAGAAGACAAATCACTAAACGAGAAACCTCTTGTATGCTCTGCCCAACTCATTACATCCTCAAACTCTGGAAACTTTGTTGTATCACGTTGTGTTTGTATAACGAGTTTGTTTAAAGGAGGATTCACTGACTCACCTTTCACCATAGCATGTTCTCCCTCTCTTGTGAGGATCTCGACACCATCTGCTGTCATAGATTCTCTTACAATTTCTTTTGCTGAACCGTCAAAAGTATATACTAACTCCTTTCCATCTCTGCCTTCAAAAGTAAGACGACACTGGTTTTGCGTAACTATACCAGATGTTTCTCCCTTAATAAACCTGGCAACCTCTACCAAAGCATTAAGTGTTTTTGATTTGCCAACAGCATTCTTACCAACTATTAGATTCAATTTATCTAAATAGATGGTATCCAACTTCCATATGAAGTTATTATAATCAAATGATTTAACTAACATATATGGATATTTAAACAAAAGCTAACAATATAAGAGGCACTGCCTTAGGGGAGGCAGAGGCTAAGAAACTATATTTTGAATCGCTCTTAGAGGGGATGACTTATCCTTTGGATACATCTTACCCTTCCTTCACTACCAGGGATTTTTCATGGTGGTGAGGGGAGGTTAATGGTGCCTAAAAGGATATAGGTCAACGAGTTACCACCTCTACACGAGGGACGAAGTCCCGTAGATTCAATAGGGCTTGTGTCCTATAACGGGGGCAAAGGTACAATTTTTTTAGCGGATTTTCAAGTATTTTACTAATTTTTGTTCTTATTTTGTGAAAACGAATATGTTTTTTTAAATCGGTTAGAGGTTAGAGGTTAGCGCATCTTTTCCGGTTAGAGGTTAGCGATTAGAGGTTAGAGCTGTTTCATAAAGGAATTGCGCAAACCAGAAAGCAACTTACGATGTAAGAAGTAAGAGGTCTGATGTAAGATGTGTTATGTTATTCCATCTGCGGACGAAGAAGTTCTACTATCATATCCATATTGCGCATTTCATCACAAGAGACTTTGCTCATCACGAGCTCATGCAGGATAGCATTGAAGTCGCATCTTTTATTGCATCGCTATATGCAAAAGCCTGCAGCCATGCCCTCATCTCCTCTATCGTATGAACATTCTTGAGACCTGCGGAACAAGCGACTTCGTCGAGTCCCCTTCAGAATCTCCTCCTTCAACGGCTCCGTCGTGTAGATGGCTGATGTCAGATGTATGAAGTTAGATGTTTGTATTGTGCTGCATTCTCCACACAGTTTGGTAAACTGTCAATTTTGACGTCCAGGCTTAAAAACAGCTGTTTAGGGCAGCTTTCGCTACCTGGCGCGTCTTAATTAGATTAAACTTTATTATTTTTTAATACCGATGGTCATCGGTAACAAATTCT
>Ga0326512_10000199_pt1 | contig 51855 bp, 68 predicted proteins | sample 1_2617_0518_D_FD_203652 | JGI IMG/M metagenome (GOLD analysis project Ga0326512, IMG submission 203652) | Bovine rumen microbial communities from UC Davis, California, United States - 1_2617_0518 | ecosystem: Host-associated > Mammals > Digestive system > Stomach > Rumen | place: USA...
GTGCGGACAGACGGGTTACACACCCGACGCGGTGTTTGAGGGGCTGCTGGACTACATCATCGGCTATCTGAACCCGTCGCTCACTCCCGAACCGATTGAGGGCTGGAAGTTCAAGCCACAGGACACGCCGACATTCCACGAGATGATGCAGACGGTGTTCCGCATCTACTCGGAAGAGATACCACGGCGAAGGTGGTACGACCCGTTTGGCGACCTCTATATGGCGATACATGCCGGAGGCGGTGGCAAGGGTCAGTTCTTCACACCTCCGAGCGTGGCGCAATGTGTGGCCGACGTGAACATTGCGGGATGGGACGAGCCGGAAGGACAGCCCACGCCGTTCGGACACCGCATCACCATTGCCGACTGCGCAGCGGGTAGCGGGCGAATGCCGTTGGCTGGCTATTGCTCCATACTGCACAAGATGCAGCACGATTGGGGCTACACTCCGCAGCAGGCAGAAGCCCGACGGCCTTACATATCGTGCGAGGACTTGGACTACAACTGCGTGAAGATGGCGGCTATCAATATGGCGGTGCACGGGTGCTTTGGCGAGGCTATCTGCCACGATTCACTCTGCGAGCCCGACAAGGTGCGGCTGGGTTACATCGTGAACGAAAGCATGTGGCCGTTCCCCACCAACGTGCCGAGCATCCGCAAGGAAATGGACCCGATGCGGTTTGTCGCCACTCGCCTTTGGGCTATGCGTGGCAGTGCCGACCGCAAGACACTCGACAACGAACCCGAACAGAGTCAGGAAAGTGGCGTTTCAGACTTCACGCCTGAAACACCTCTTTCCGACCCTGTTCAAGTGAAAGACAACAAACAACCCGTACAACTGGAACTATTCTGATATGAATACTATGGCAGAAATAACCTCAGGCGTTGAGGGAATAAAGATAGCCGACATACTGAAAGGGCTTAAAGGTGTTCGCTTATGTAAGAAGGCGAAAGGTGCAATCCCTCGGTGGTTTGACATCGTTATGCCAAACTGGATGATAAAGAATGAAGAAATAGACATCGTGGCTATTCTGAGTTCTGAAATACGCAGGCGGCTCGAAATCTACCGCAGGGAATTTCCCATCAAGAATAAGAAGCAAGCACAGATGATTATGATAGCTGGTGATGTGCGTATCAATATAGACGGCTGTTCTGTGGCTTGTGTAGATCGAGACGAGACGCACATCATCTTTTCTATGAATATTCGGATAAGTAACAGCTTATGGTAACTATCAGCAAGACCCCACAATCGGCCAACCTCCGCAAGCCTTGCGGACGGAAGCCCAACAATGAGGACGACATTGTGACCACCGGCACCATCTACCACGACACCGCATCGAAAGGCTACAACAAGAGCGGCAAGCGCGTGTTCAAGGACTGCTATCGTGCCGAGATAACCATCAGCGGTCAGCGATACCGCCACCGCTCGAAAGACCGCGAGGACTGCGAACGATGGCTGAAGGCTGTGCGCACGGGCAAGATTAAGCCCACGGACAACAAGGCCGACTGGTGGCGCATGGAGCAACGGAAGGATGACAACGTGAGGATTGACGAAATCATCGTCAGTGCAGCCGAGGAAGCCGTGCTGCTCTACGACTATCATCAGACGGGCGACATCACCGCCATCAACGACTATCTGGTCAAGCGGCTGTTGCCCCACATGGTGTATTATTGCGCTCACACCCTCCACTTCGGGCAAGACCGCACCATCACCGCCTCACGTCAGGCAGCAGCCCTATTGCTCACCCGCATCACCGCAGGCAAGCCCGTGATGAACTTCACCGCCACCTGTAAGCGTATGCTCCGAGTGCATAAGGAGCGCGGCGACTTCTTCTACTACGAGAAAGCACCCGAACAGGTGCGCATCATGGTGAACGGCATGAACCTCGACGGGTTGGCAGAACTATACAAAGTAACAAAGGATAGAAGAATATAATAAAAACGACAATTTCCCTAAAATATCTTAATTTTCTGCCCGATTGTTTGGAACATATAAAATAAAATGCTTATCTTTGCACCGTTCAAAATCCAAACGGGGCATGATAAGTCGCCCCACCAAGGCGGCATTTTTTATGCCATCGACTTAGTGGAAAAAGCAAAGCAGCACCGCGTGGCGTAGTGGAAACACCGCCAAAGGTCAATCCGTTTGGAACCTTGAACAGCGCGTAGTGCTGCTATTTTATATGTTCTAAATTCAAACGATATGAAAACAAAGAAAATTGAGAAGTACTCAGCCGAGTACTGGCGCGAACTCGACAAAGAGCAGCGCATGACGGACAAGCTCGACCGCGAACACTACGAGCGTCGTATTAACAGCCTATTGGATTTGGTGAACCGAGGAAAGGGGACACCCGACTATGACCCCAACCTCGTGAAGTCGGCAGCAAGGGCGTGGATGTATATGAACCGCAACCGCGACAGCCTGCTGCTTACCAACTTCTATCAGTACAAGCACTACGACGAGGAAACGGGCAAGCTGATTATTGACGAGAGCGGACACGTTAAGAGTGTTAAGCGTTTCCGCATCATCCTTGAAGGCTGCTTGATTGCATTGGGACTGCCAACACGAATTGCTCACGAAGCTAACATCTGACAGCATGGAGATTTGGAAACCGATTAAAGGCTACGAGGGCATCTATGAGGTGTCCTCGTATGGCCGTGTTCGCTCGTTGGCTCGGATGCGCATCGACAAAAAGGGAAGGAGAAAGCCAATACCCGAAAAGATGTTGAAGATGCACGACCGAAAGGGCTACGATTCAGTTACCTTGCAAGACATGGGGCGCAAGGCTATTATGTCGGTGCATCGGTTAGTCGCAATGGCTTTCATTCCGAACCCCGACAATTTGCCAATCATCAATCATCGTGACGAGAATCCCAAGAACAACCAAGTGAGCAACCTCGAATGGTGTGACATCAGTTACAACACCCGATATGGTACAGGCATAGAACGTGCAAAAGCAAAGCACGATTATAAGTACAAGTCAGTAGAGCAACTGACAATGGATGGTAAGCATATCGCAACATATAAGGGAGTACGAGAGGCGGCAAAAGCAACCGGTGCCGATGCTTCAGTTATTATCAGAGTGTGCAAGCATAAAGGCAATAGCGAAACGGCAGGCGGTTATCGTTGGAAATATATAGTATAAACAATAAAACAAAGTATTATGGCTTTTGAGAAGGTGAGTCCGCAACATCCAGATAAGATGTGCGACAGACTTGCTGGTGCAATTTTAGATTTGGCATACAGCAAGGAAAAGAATCCAAGAATCGCCGTTGAAGTCCTCGCAGGACACGGCAAAGTGTTTATCATCATCGAGACATCGCTCAGCCGTGAGCAGCTGTCGTGTGCCGAGATAGACCCTATCGTTTGGCGCATCTTCGGCAACGATGTGGAGATTAACGTCACCATCGTGCCGCAAGACCCTATTCTTGCACACAATCAGGACAACGGGATGCGTGTGGCCGATAACGGAATTTTTCGTGGTGTGCCCCCGACGCATGAGCAGAAGCTGCTGACGGCCATTGCGGCAAGCATCTACGACAGGCATCCGTTCGACGGCAAGTACATCATCCAGGGCAAAGGCCGACTGGCTGCGCCGGAGTTCGACGTGACCATCTGCCAAAGCCATCTGAGCCGTGAGCAGGAGCCGGAACTGCGTGAGCATCTGAAGAACGCCTACGGCATCCACCTGCCCATCATCAATCCGCTGGGCGAGTGGACGGGTGGACCGAACACGGACAGCGGAGCGACGAACCGCAAACTCGGCTCAGACATGGGCGACGGAGTGAGCGGCGGCGGACTGCACGGCAAAGACCTCTCGAAAGCGGACGTGTCGGTGAATATATGGTGCTATCTGGAGAGCATCCGCACGGGTCATGAGGTGACCGCATCGTGTTCCATCGGTGATGAAACCGTGAACGGCATCCCGTATAAGGACATCGTGGAACAGGCAAGGCTCTACATCCACACCCTCGGCGGCTTCGAGAAGTTCGCTGAGTGGGGACTGGTGCGCCCATTGGCGCAAGTATGATGTAAGATGTAAGATGTATGAGGGATGACGGGTGTCGGCTCTCTTCGTTTTTTATCAAGAATTAAATAAAAAGGAACTATGAGCAGAAGAAGAGACAACTCCGATGACAACTACATTTGGCTGTTAGCCATTTGGTCGTTGTTGATAATGATGATGTTTCAGCAATGTTCGCATCAAGACAACATCGAGCGAGAAATGAGAGACATCAAGCACGAAATACACATGTTACAATACAAATAAAGGAACTATGAAATTTATAATCGAGAGAACAAGCCAGTGGGGATGCGAAACGCCACCCATTGAAGGTGCAACAAGGGAATTGGTCACAAGATATGACTATCGCACCGCAGGAGTGAAAGAGAACAAGTCCGTTTGGGAAGACTTCAATCGTTGGAGCACCGACCTTGAACCTTTGCCAAATGGCGAATGGAGAGGAAAACGCAAGGACAAAGAAAAAGTGTGGGTGATTGAGATTGACGATATTATGGAGTTTGTCAAGAAGCTCGATGAGCAGATCATCTTGACAGCACCAGGTAAATTCGTCGAAGACTACCCATGTATTGAGATTTATGACGATTACAGAGAGTGAATTATGAAGATTTTAACGAGAGAACAATTCCTGGAAATGCCGAAAGGCACAGTATTCCGCAAGGTGTCGCTTGACAACGACAAGGCGGGAGTGTTATACATGCTGGATGCGGAAGACAATCCGCTGAAGATACTCGACGATAAGCCGTGGGTAGTTGACGAGGATGACGGCACCATCGACTACTTCTACATCACGCTCGGTTGCACAATGCTCCCGAAGTATGAACAGATAGAAGATAATGAAGCATTCCTCAGAATGAGAGAAGGTGAGCAAATCGACTACACCCACATCGGAGAGCGTGACGGGCTGTTTGAATACGACGACATAGGCTTTGCCGTTTACACCGAGGCCGAAGTCAGCGAAATGATTGAACGGCTGAAATGTTCGCTTGAGGTTCTGAAATGCGACTCTATGGAAAAGGGTGTCACAAAGGAACTAAGCAAGCGTGACGTTATCCACATGCTTCGCGGCACAAGTCCGACATTGAGCGGAATGGGCGAGGCTATCAAGATGGGACTCGGAACGTACACTGGTGGTATGGTTGACCGCTACGATTGGAAAGACGCTGACAATTCAGCATGGGACAAATACACGGCTGCTGACTTGCTCGTATTGTATCGTGAACTATTCGACCAATAAAGTTAAACCCTTTCAAGGAGAATTCCACTATCGGAACTCATTCCTTCTATGCCGTACCCATCCCGAACGGCACGCTCACGTTTGACGAGCTGCTGGACGTTTGAGCTATCCCGCCAAACGGGATTGCGGCGTAAGCCAAAGGGCAATATATCCCCCTGCATTCTTGCGTCCCTTCGGTAGCAAGCGGCAGAGCCGAGCGATAGCCGTCCCCCGATGGGCGGGGGACTCTAAACGTGGCAACCGCCGAGATGCTGAACGCAGCCAACGGCAAGAGCCGACTGGGTTGCACCGTAGCCGCCAAGTTCTTTGCAAGCAAAGCGGCATAGCCGAGCGCAGCCGCCAGTTCTCCGACGAGGTGAGTTGGCAGAAGGTTGACCCGCAGGCTGCTGCCGCTGCATCTGGCAAGGAGGACATCACCGAGGGTGGCGCTGGCCAAGGTGGCAACCAGGGCGGCGGTACGACTGGCGGAGAGCTTGAGGGCTGACCCATCGGGATGTAAGATGTAAGATGTAAGATGTAAGAGGGCTGACGGGTGTCGGCTCTCTTCTTTTTGAACACGAATTGAACGAATTGAACGAATTTATAAGGAACTATGGAAGTAAAGAAGACCAAAGACCACTTCACCATCGAAATGGAGGCATACGAATACGACTATTTGATTAAAGCTGTTGACTTCGGAGCGACATGGATGGATGAGAATGGTTACAGAGAAGAGCAGAGGAGATTCGAGAACCTGCGAGACAATTTGAAGATGTACCAATCTGGCGAAATACGCGGACGGACACTCAAAGAACGATTAGACCGTTGCCGCATTCTGAAATCATACGAAAGCAGAGTGGTGGTAATGACTCAGCACTATTTGTACGAAATAGAAAATGCCGTGTTGAAACATCAGCGCGACCCTGAGCACATCCAAGACGATGTGGCAAAACTGACCGCTGAATATAACAACAAGGTCAGCGAACTTTATGCGGAGCGTGATGAAGAAATCAACGCATTCGACAAAGAAACCACAAACACGAATTGATTCCTTAAAATGTGTAACAATTTAGGCAAAAACGGGCTTAAAAGTGTAAACAAAGTATAAAAGATTAGACAAAAACAAAAATAAATGCCTAAATACTTGCACAATTAAAATAAATGTCGTATCTTTGCATCAGAAATAAAACAAATAACATTTAGAACCGGCGGCAACGGATAAGCGGCATTTAGTTATGAAGTCTTTCGCACAGTACAGCAACGAAGTTCTCACAGTAGTAATGAGCAACCTCAAAAATGGTGTTTCAGGCAGCACAATCGCTGACATGATGGTTAGCAACTACGGATTCGAGCGCGAGGCAGCTCTGACAATCATCACAGGCACAATTCTTCTGCTTAACAAGGCAAACGTGCTCTAAGATAAAGAGACGGGGAGGGGCAACCCTCCCCATAACCATATACAAGAAGTTGAAATCATTAAAACAAAGGAACTATGACACAAGAGAATTTTAACAAGGCAAAGGAGTTGCAAGAGCAGCTTGCCAAAGTGACGAAAGAGATTGAAGGCAGTTACCTTCCAGACGGTTTCATGTATCGCGGTGGTGAAATATCGTACTACATTAGGAACTGCGGTTCGGGCGACCTCATTAAGTGTTCGCTTTCCATCCCTGCGGAGATACTGGAAGCCCTCATCCATGAGGTGCGCGACTTCCATATCGAGAAGCAATGCGAGTTGACAAAACAATTTAATGAACTATGAACGAGCAGGAATTTATGGAGCACATGAAACGTGCGAAAAGCAAAGTCAAGGATGGGTTTTTTACTCCCATCGTTGACATGCTTCCCGAAGACAGAGAGTATGCAAGCGTTAAACTATCAGATAAGGAACTATGACAAAGGAAGAAATGATGAACCTCAAAGAAGGTCAGTTCGTGAACCACAAGAACTATGGTTTGTGTAAGGTGTTGGAGCGCACGCTTTCAATCGGTGTAGACTTGGAAATCCTCACTCCAGGCTGTGAGTGCCTTGGGCATTTCAAGAAGATTCTCGAAACCCGTCCGTCGCTTATCAATGTTGCAAAGCGCATCACTAAGGGCGAGTTTGACAAGGCTTTCGAGAAGGCCGTGAAGCGGACAAAGGCACATCGTGCTAAGTGGGAAATCGACATGATGAGAAACTCTGAATGGATGTAGCTATGAACAAAGAAGAAACCCGCATGAGAATCGGTCAGCGCGTGAAAGCCCTGCGCCTATTGGCAGACCTCAGTCAAGACGAGTTGGCACAGCGTGCTGGATTGCAACGTACCCACATCGGGCGCATCGAGGGCGGCAAGTATGCCGTGAACATCGAAACCTTGCAAGCAATCGCCGAATCGTTAGGCATGACGGTTGACATCATCGACCCAGGCTTGCAAGACCTCGCACCGCTGAAACGTCTGACATAAGACATCACGAACAACTCACTAAGAGAGACATCCCCCGACGGGATGCCTCTCTTTTTTATATCCAAACATTATGACCGAACAACAACAACAGAAGCAGCGGGCGATTGACCTGCTGGAGAGCAGATACAGGGGCATGGAGAACGCCTGCGAGGGCATCGACATGCGTCTGCGTATGTATTTCGAGGACTTGCTGGAGCATTCGTCGGCACGCGAGGATGACCCCAACGACTGGCACGGACTGTATGAGCTGCTGGGCGGGGCGAAGTTCCTCAGGTGTCTCGACACGTACAACTTCAACACGAAGAAGGTGCAGACGGTGATCCGACTGCGCGAGGGTGAGTGGCGGCAGGACGAGGGCGTGTGGCGGCACATCAGCGGTGGTCTGAAATGCCCCGGCATCGCCGGCGGTCAGGTGTATCGCTGGGCACCGTTCCAGGTGTTCGCCCTCGCCAGCATCTACGGCTTCTATGCGTGGATTGACACGCAGATGCCCGCCGGCTCGAAGCCCCAACTGCTGCGCACGGAGCGCGAGAAGGACGGCACCATCTGGGACTATCGCCGACTGTGCACCGACTTCACGCTGACCGGCTCCCGAAAGATTGATAAAACGGGATTCGGCGGCTTCATCGGCATGGAGTTCATGCTCTTCGAGGACTACAACATGGAGGGCTTCTGCTGTGCCAACTCGGAAGACCAGGCGAAAATCATCTTTAGGCGCATAAAATACCTGCTGAGCGGTCTCGACACGGAGAACCGCTTCCGACTGACCGAGAGCCTGGCAGCGTGGCGCGACAAGTACAGCGAGATTTCCACAGCGAGCATCCGACCCATGACGGCAGGCGGCAAGTTCAAGGATGGATGGTTTGCCCAGCTCTGCCTGAAGGACGAGTTCGGTGCGGCACCCTACGCCAACGGCAAGTCGGACATGAAGATGCTGGTGGACGTGATTGAGTCGTCGATGGGTCCGAGGCGCGAACCGCTGAGCGTGACGATGACCTCGGCAGGACGCATCACCGAGGGGCCGTTCATCCAGATACTCGACGGCCTTCACGGTATGCTGGAGCGCGAGCAGAGCATTGCCAAGGGCGAGGTGCAGCCGGTGCTGACCGACGACCGCACGATGACGCTGCTGCTGGAGCCGGACGCTTGGCAGAAGGAGGAGCAATACCTGCTGACGAACAAGACGGTGCGGCATAAGGTGAACCCGATGCTGGGTGTGATTGTGCAACACCAGTTCTACGACGACCAGATTGCGAAGGCGCAGCGCGACGGCGACACGGGCGAGGTCATCGCCAAGCTGTTTAATGTGTACAGCAGCGGGAAGATTCAGGAATGGATCAAGCCGGAGCAGGTGCGCCCGCTGCAAACCGACCGCCGCATAGACCAATGCACGAAGCAAGAGGGGTGGGTCATCTTCACCGGTTTGGACTTCAGTCAGGGCAACGACCTCCACACGGCATCGTACCTGGCAGCACGCAGGCACCCGTCAGGGCGCGGCACTGAGTTCTTTGCTGACTGCAACGCATGGATCAAGCAGGAGACGCTGGAACGCTCCGCCATCCGTCCGCTCTATGAGACGTGGATAGAGCAGGGATGGTTGCACGTCTCGGAGGGCAAGGTGTTCCAACCGTCGCTCTTCATTGCCCGCACGAAGGAGCTGCTGGGCAAGGGCTGTCAGTTCATGTACTGGGGCTACGACAAGTACCAGTCGAAAGACCCCATCAACTCGCTGCTGGCATTCCTTCAGAGCGACATGAACGTGCAGAAACCTGAAATGTACGTCCAGGTGGTGAGTCAGCTGAACTCGGAGTTCAACGCCCCCACCGACGACCTCTATGCCGCGATGTTCGCACCCGTGCCGTTCATCACCTTCAGCCCCAGTCCGCTGTGGCCGTGGTGCTTCGGAAACTGTGTGCTGGAGATTGACGGGCGCGAGAATAAACGCCCCGTGAAGCGCAGCCAGAGCGACTCGTGCAAGGTGGACCCCGTGCAAGCCCTCATCATGGCAATGGACCTATACACACGGTTTGAGGGGACGAGACAATAATTTTTTTCTTTCAATCAATGGGACAGCAATCAAGGGGACAGGTCCATGATCGCTCTGGAAGAGCGAATCACGCGACCTGTCCCCTTGATTGCACCCCCAAAAAAACAATCAATTATGGCAGAAACAGAAGAAAAAACGCAGATTGCCGAAATCAATCAGCACATCCGCGACGGTATCAACCAGTGGGCAGACATCATGCTGATAGCCGATGCCGACCGGTGGGCCTACAACCTGAAGTATTTCCCACGTGACCTGATGAACGCCACGCTCATCTTCCAGCACGTGGCGAGCAACATCGGCATCAAGGCTCACCGTATCAACGAGGAGCGGGCCACGGAGTTCGGCCAGCGGCTCCGGCAGTTGGTTATCGACATGACGGGCTACGACCCGCATGAGTTTTGGAAAGACCCAAAGAACTTTGAAACATCTAATCAAACGGATTATGGCAAAGGATAAGCAGAAAGACAAAGAGCAGTTTGTCGAAGAACTAATGGAAATGTACGAAGACAGACACGACGAAAATGGTTGGAATCCCAACGATGCTTTTGACGTTGCCTGTTGGTTCCTCGGCGATATGATCGTGAAGTTAGAAGCCGACCACCTCATCCCACGGGAGGAACTTCAGCGGAGAATCAAGCAGAAACTCGACGGGTGGGTGGATGATGTTTTCCAACAGATAGAGAAAAACGACCACGGAATAGTCAAAATCACAATAAAAAAGTAACTATGGCAAAGATTAAAGACAACCCCATCGAGCAGATGAAGCTCGACATTGAGTTTGCCGACAACGGCATTATCCTGAGAAACCCAGACTGCGAGGACGAGGTGACGCTGGCACTTAGAACTGAAACCATATCTACATCGTTAGAGAGGTTTTGTGACATCAACCACACGGAGGAGTACCGCGCCATCGGCAAGAAGATTTACGACTGGCTGACAGAGGTGGCGGTGGCTGAGCACTCAGGGCACTGGGTGAGCACGGGTGCCCATCTCCACATCAAGGCTGAATTAACAGGGAGGCCGAAGGAATGAGCAAGCGTATGATTTATGTCTCAGGCCCCATGTCAGGAATTGAGCCGCGCGAGTATCGCCGGCGGTTCAGAGAAGCTGAGCGCATCTTACATCGGCACGGCTACGGGTGCATAAACCCGTGTCGCGTGTGGGCCTGTCGGTGGCCGTGGATATACAGGGCGATGGAGTGGGCACTGGGCAAGCAACTGGCGTATGCCGTGGTGCTTTCTTATGACCTCCTGCTGCTGATGACCCGTGCCGACGGCATCGCCATGCTCCCCGGATGGGAAACGTCACGCGGCGCAAAGATTGAGAACTACGTCTCCATGCACTTCTGGATGGATGGCATCAGCAAGACGGTGACGGAGGAAATAGAAAATATCAAATAACCATTTATTTTTCAACAATTAAAAAACAATAAGTAAGATGAAGAACAAGACAGTGATTATTCTTCTTTCGGTTTTGGCCGTGCTGCTCTACACGGTCGCAGTGATTAACTTCTGCCTGGGCAACGTGCTCAGCGGCATTGCAGAGTTGCTCATGGCTTCGAGCGACGCGCTGATAGCTTACACGCTCTATCGTGTTGGGCAGTTGGGCCGCATGGCGGACACAATGCACAAAGCTCTCATCGGACTGCTGGAGCAGTTCACCAAGGGCATACCCGCCACGCTGGACATCAAGGGCAATAAGGGCACCATCACGTTCGGCACGGACGATGACGGCGACCAAGACCACGGCGAGGCTCCCATCAAGGGCGACGACACCGACAAGGCAGAGTGACCCCTGACGGAATCGGCGACTCAATCAATGGGACAGGTCGCGTGATTCGCTCTTACAGAGCGATCATGGGCCTGTCCCCTTGATTGCCGCCTCAAAAACAAATAAAAATAAGTAATTATGACAGAACAAGAATTTGACAGACAAGTGTGGCGGCGGTTTGATGTTGTGACCACCGACACGGGGGTTGAGACTACAATTATGAATGTGTGCTTCACCACCAGGAGCGTGCGCATCTACGTGAAGAACGCACCGCCTGAATGGTTGCCGTGCAAGCGCATTGAGACGCACACCACCCGCAAGGGCGACACAGCCGACGAAGGCACCATCATCGAAGAGCTGCACAACAGGCTGCTGGCAGCCGAGGATAAGATTGTGGGATTGAAAAACGAGCGGCAGCAGTTGGCCGAAAAGATAAGCAAGAACTATCTGGGCGAACTGCTCCGTGCCGTCAACATCATGCAAACGGGATTGCAAGAACGCAAGAAGAGGAACGAGCGGATAGAGAGATGCTTGTCTGACATCTCTGCCGTCATAGACAAGCTCAACAACGGCGGGGAGTGACGACAATCAAGGGGACGGCGGCAATCAAGGGGACAGTTGATTGCGACGAACCGACAAAGGAAGTGGGCTGAAATGTTAAAAGTGTCAAATATTACACATTTTCTTTGTGTAATATTTGGTACTTTTAAATAAAATGCTTACCTTTGCACCAGAAATCAGAACAATAACAATTTAACCCCCAGGCGAGCCACCTGGTAAAACACGGGCAAAGAATATGAAGTTCTACACTTACAAAAACGGAGAAATTGCATTTTTTGAGAACAACGAAAAAATGCTTATTAGCAAGGAAGAAAAAGAAGCCTTGGTGATAGACGATTTCACAACAACAATTCTTGCTTATTGCATTGAAAAAAGGATTGAGAAAAGCAAATATATAATTGTTCCTTTTAGTAAAATTTTAGATGAATATAGAAAGGGTAATTTTACGGTTGAGAAAAAAACTATAAATGAATGGGACATCCAGATTGTAAGAGAAAACGGTGAGGTCGTTGCATTAGCATCTTCGGACGGAGAAGGGCACAATAACATCTGTATGAATGACGACTCTTGGTTTGAGGATGCAAAAAAAGAGTTAGGTGTTGAATAATAGTTGAACATAATCGTACCGTGTGGAATTTGCGATATTGCAAAGAACTAAATCATTTTTGAATATGAAACGTATAGAATTTGGCGAAAAAATGCGCGTGTATGCTTATGGTTATGGCTGCCCAGGTTCTCCTTACAACGGTGATGCAGAGGTGGAAATAGATATGCAGGAATATCTTGATGCAGAATATAACGGTCAATACGAGGTAAATGAACAGCCTTTTTATTATGAAGAAGAAGACTGCTGGTCTGCTGCTGTGTGGGATAATTATCTGGACTAAAAAATGCAAATCCTATAAATATTTAACAGTTATGATTTCTATTGACAACTACAGAGAGATTACGAATGATGGGAGTTATTCCATTATAACTATACCCTTCGTGAAAGACTTTCCGCTGCTTCGCTTCAATTTCGACGTAGACAACGCGGAAGTGGAGGTAGACGGCAAGCAGTACACCGTTGTTGACTGCCTTGTGAGCGACAACGGAGAGTGGATTAACTTGGTGGCCAACCGCATCTTCGACGAAATCGAGGAGCGGAAGCGCATAGGCACCGACATCGCCAACCTGCGCAAGCAGCGCGGCATGACACAGCAGCAGGTGGCGGACATCGCGCAGATACAACGTAACCACATCAGCCGTATAGAGGCTGGCCGCTACAGTGTAGGCTTCGACACCCTACAGACCATCGCCGAGGCACTGGATGCAGACATCCGCATCGTGCCGAGAAAGTGACCGAGTAATCAATCAACAACAATTAAAACATCAAACAACTATGAAGAAAGTATTTTTGTTTTTCGCGCTGCTGTCAGGGCTGACGGCAGGGGCACAGGGAGAAATCAAGTACGGCGTTTGGGAAGACAAGCGCGTGGTGGAAGTAGCAGACGCAAGCGTCTCGACGCTGTATCTGCGGGCGTTGGAGGCGTTGAGCGACTGGGCTGGCAGCCAGGGACAGTCGAAGATGGGCATCGACGTGCAAGACAAGGAGCAGGGGCTTGTCGTGTATAAGGGCGAGTATTACCTGGGTTACGGCAAGGCTAACTTCTTGTGCGGATGGAACACGTATGCCAACTTCACGCTGAAGATACGCTGCAAGGACGGACGGGCACAGGTGAGCGTGGCGATGCCGAGCCTGACGTTCCGGTTTACCGGTGATCCTGCTGAAGTGACTGTCCCTATCGACGAATTGCTGCCGGAGTTTCGCTCCAAGACAAAATATCGTATCAAGCGTGCAGCGAATGAACTTGCTCCGAAGGCACCCGGACAATTTGAGATGGTTGTTGAGACTATATGCGAGAGATTGGCAAAGGGTTCAAAGGATGATGATTTCTGAGCGCAATCAGGGGCAATCAAGGTGACAATCAAGGGGACAGGTCCACGATCGCTCTTCGAGCGAATCACGCGACCTGTCCCCTTGATTGTCACCTGACTGCCGAGAACAAAATAATCATGCGAATATGGCACACAACAGAATGTACCTACGCTGCCGAGGTTGCGGCGAAGAGATGATGCTTGGCAAATGCTTCAGTTCAGTGTGGTATTTCTCCGTCCCTGAGCAAGAGAAAGGCAGGCAACTTCAAGAATTTCTCGACAAGCACAGCCATTGCTGTGAGGAGCTGGAAGAGGACACCTGCGGGGGTGTCAGCCCTTTCGACTCTTTCCACTTTGAACCGTTCGAGCTGACCTACGAGAGCCGCGACGACTGGCAGCAAAAGCCGTCGCTCCAAGACATCGACAAACAACAGCATCCGGAGAAATATAAGTTATGATGAACCCACTGAAAGACTGTCTGACGATACAAGTCAGCGAAGAAGAAGTTAATAGTCCAGATTTTGACCTGGTGAACTATATGAACAAGAAAATTAAAAAGGCATGGTTCGAGAAGGCACTGGAATTTGAACAGACACAACGCCCTTATTTCCCGTTTAATAACGTAAACAGCTCCGAGTAAACCTCCGGAACCGTCCTGATAGATAAGAGAGACCGCAACGTCGCGGCCTCTCTTATTATTTTCAAAGGACTATGAACAGCGAACTACAGCAAGACAGAGCAATCAAGAGCAATCAAGGGGACAGGTCCATGATTCTTCCGAGAAGAATCACGCGACCTGTCCCCTTGATTGCTCGACCGCAAAGAAATAACAATAAAAACAAAGGAAACATGATGCAAATGGATTACCACAACCCGAATGAGTACTGGCAGGGTAAGGACCCGCTCAAGGGACTCAATGAAGACGAGCGCATAGTGACGGGAGCACTTCAGGTGGTGTTTTTCGCCCTGTGCTTCGCCGTGGGCCTGCTGATATGCGCACTGCTGTCTGGTTGCACCACGACGCGGTATGTGCCCGTCTACCACCACACAACCGATACGCTGCGCATAAACCAGCACCAGCGCGACTCGCTCTATTTCTGTGACAGTATATATACCATCGTTCGCACTGAGGGCGACACCGTCTATCAGCAGACCGACCGCTGGCGCATCCGATACATCGAGCGCACAAGCCACGATACTGTCTATCAGGCCAGGCGCGACAGCATACCCGTGCCATACCCGGTGACGGAGTACGTGGAGCGGCCTGTGTCGGTGTTCGAGTGGGTGCTGCGCATCGCCGGGGGATGGGCACTGCTGGCGGTAGTGGTATATGTATTCTTCAGGATAAGGAGGATGAAAGGCTAACGAGGGACAATCAAGGGGACAGGTCCATGATTCTTCGCGTAACGAGGGACAATCAAGGGGACAGGTCGCGTGATTCTTCCGAGAAGAATCATGGACCTGTCCCCTTGATTGTCCCGCACGCGACCTGTCCCCTTGATTGCGTCGGGTAATCCCCAGCACTGCATTCTCGCAAAGGTAAAGAACATCTTAATTGCATATGAATATGAATAAAGGTCAAATTAAAAAGCAGGCGACGGACGGGACTCGATCGTTCTGGCTCTCGCGGCTCACGTTCGTAATATGCTTTTTCGTTTCGGTGGGACTTGTCGTTGGCGGCTTCTTCGTCCCACCTATGGGAGTCATAGACGGCTCCGTGTTGACAGCCGTCGGAGAGTTGCTGCTGTTCCCAACCCTGCTTTATGGCTTCCGTGCCGTGGAGATGGGATTGAAGGTGAAGTTCCAGAAGGGTGAGACCAGCGTGGAAATCCATAAGGACGACTCGCCACAGCAGCCCAATGATATAGAACCACAAAACGACATTGATATATGAAAGCATCACAGAAACTCATCGACCATATCAAGCGTAGCGAGGCGTGTGCACTCGAATCCTATAAGGACTCGGCAGGCGTGTGGACCATCGGCTACGGACATACCGCAGGCGTGGGGCCCGGTGCTCGATGCACCCAATATCAGGCGGAACAGTGGCTACAGCAAGACCTGGCCAGGGTTGAGCGGTATGTGGAAAACGTGAAGCGCATCGCCACACAAGGGCAGTATGACGCGGTGCTCGACTTCTGCTACAACTGCGGCATGGGTAACTTCGATAGGTCTACGCTCAGGAGATACATCGAGAGCGGTCGCAAGACCTACGAGATACAGCGGGAGTTCCTGCGCTGGGTCAACAGCGGCGGGAAGTTCCAAGGCGGACTCTACACCAGGCGCATCTGGGAGGCCAACAGATGGAACGAATAGCAAGGCAACAATGCGATTTTCATAGTTATAATTTTTAAGGTTATTTAGTTATTGAGTATTTACGGAGGGGCGGCAGCGGCTGCCCCATTTTTTTTTGCAATCAAGGACAATCAAGTGGAAAGAAATCAGGGGGACAGGTCCATGATCGCTCTTCGAGCGGGACAATCAAGGGGACAGGTCCATGATCGCTCTGGAAGAGCGAATCACGCGACCTGTCCCCTTGATTGTCCCCCGCACGCGACCTGTCCCCTTGATTGCATCAGCCTTCAGCCATCATACATCAGCCATCTGAAGGTAACCCCAAAGCCATATTTCTGCCGAAAGATAAAAACAGCAGAAATATGAAATTCCTGAAATTCGACGACATCAAGGCACAGCTCCGCCTTGATGATCAGCAAGCAGAAGATGAGCGCAACATCATAGAACTCCACGCCAAGGCTGCCGAGGATGCCGTGCTCAACGTGTGCCACCGCACACTCACCGAAGTGTTTGAGACCTACGGCGAAATTCCCGCAGGACTGACTTATGCGGCCCTGTTGCTCACCGACGATGCCTACAATCATCGTGGAACCATTTCGCCACAGGCTGTCTATCACCTGCCCACCTTCGACCTCAATGTAAAACCATACGTTAAACTGACCATATAAGAAGAATATGGAGACAAAGAAAATCTTCTACCAGACAGACTTCCGGCTCGTGGAGAGAAGCGATGCTGGATTTGGCGTGCCGTTCAAGTTTACCTACTACACTGCCAATCCGAAGCAGTGCTGGGTGGCGACGTATGACGGCAGCGAGTATAAGAACTGTGAACTGGATGCCGACGGCAACCTGTGCGTAGCCTTCGACGACCACAAACTTGGCGTGGGAACGCTCATGGTGGAGCGTCGCTACTACCTCACCGACCTGCACTATCAGACGGACATCTGCGACGAGGTGATAGAACCGCAGCCGGTGGTCATCAAGGAGACCGTGGACGGTGCGGAGGTGGAGATGAATGTGGTGTTAGGCTTCGACGGCTGCACCGCTCCCACCGTGACGGGCGAGATACCACCGTACTACACCAAAGGCGACCCTGGAAAGAGTGCCTACGAGATAGCCATTGAACATGGCTATGTCGGTACGGAAGAGGAGTGGCTCGCGTCATTACATGGCGAACCGGGCAAAAGTGCCTATCAGGTAGCCGTAGAGCATGGCTACCGTGGGACGGAGCAGGAATGGCTGGCCTCGCTTAAAGGCCCTCAAGGTGACAGTGCTTATGAAGTGGCCGTCCAACAGGGATATGTAGGGACAAAGGATGAATGGTTGGCTTCGCTTGTGGGGCCAGAAGGCCCACAGGGCGTGAGTGGCGGCATGCTATTCCCTACGATGTCGTTCAACCCGGAGACAGGTGTGCTGACCATCAGAGGACTGGAACAGGAAATCGACCGTGTGCGCTACGACGAGACCACGGCAGAGTTAATCATCCGATTGTGAATTTTTTAACATGTAATTACCACAAATTATCCATTAATTATTCACGAATTAATTATATGAAAAATTATATGATCAATTCATGGTAATTATATGTTCAAACAAAAAAAATCAAGTAAAACCAATAAAAAGTATAAAGATATGGCAAACGAACCTCATTTTCAAGAAATTCGCTATCAAGTGGGCGAGGCCTGGAAGGGTGTCTATTCTTCCAACACCGCATACGGCCTGGCCAACGTTGTTCAAGACCACACCGGACTGAGTATTTATCGCTCGCTGAAGAGCGGCAACGTGGGTCATCCCGTCACCGATGCGTCGTGGTGGTTCCGCATTATCGACATGAGCAGCATCAAGACCGAGAGCGACCGCATCAAGGCCCTCAACGATGCCATTGCCGAGGATGAAGCCTTGCGCAAAGCAGCCGAGGAATTGCGCCAGCAGAAGGAACAGCAGCGCATTTCCGCCGAGAACCAGCGCAACGAGGCTGAGCAGCAGCGTATCAGTGCGGAGCAAGCCCGCGTAAACAAGGAAAGTCAGCGTGAGGCCAAGGAGCAGCAGCGTATCACGGCGGAGCAAGGCCGCGTGAGTGCCGAGTCGGCAAGAGTGCAGGCAGAGCAGGCCCGTGCACTGGCCGAAACGCTCCGTGCCAATGCCGAAGACCAGCGGGCTGCCAACGAACAGAACCGCGTGGCCGCCGAGCAGCAGCGCATAGACCAGGAGCAAGCCCGCGAAACACAGTACGCGTCAGACCATAGCCGTGCCGAGCAAGACCACGAGACCGCCGTGCAGGACAACGCCCAGATGGCCGCACTGGTGGAACGTGCCGACGACGACCACGTACAGGCTACTGAAGACCATACCCGTGCCGAGACAGACCACACCACAGCGACAAGTGACCACACAAGGGCAGAGAGCGACCACACGACCGCTGCCTCCGACCATACCAGGGCCGAGAGTGACCATACACGCGCGGAGAGCGACCACACCACTGCTGCCGCAGACCATCAGCAGGCCGTGCAAGACCATGAGACGCTTGCTCCTACCGTGGCAGAGCATACGCAGCAGATTGCGGCTCTTGGCACTGGCAAACAGCCTACCATCACAGACCTCGCACCCATCGCGCTGGGGAGTGGCATTAGTCACGATGACACCTACTCGGGAGCTCGCACGGCCACGATTGACAATTTCCTGCTGTTGCCAAACGGCACCATAAACGTGCTCTTCACTACGCCAATCAACGCTGAAGATGCAACACTCAACGTGTCAACGACGGGTGCAAAGCCCATCCGAATCCTCGGACAGAGCCTGCCTGCCGGTGTCATCAAGGCACAGACCTACGCCACGCTGGTCTATGACGGCACGGCATGGAACATCGTCAACCTGTTCTGTCCCGGTGCGGAATACGACCCAGCAGCCCTCGTGGTGGATATGGGACTGCCTTCAGGCGTGAAGTGGGCGACACGCGACATCGACCTGACGAAGCCGGGCGGCTTCTGCGAAACGCCGTTTACCTACATGAAGTCGTTCTTTTCGTGGGGCAACATCGACGGTCACAACCCCATCAGCAACTCGTCATTCAGTTACAACTGGGGTGGCGTGAACGAAAGCGAACCCTACTACGAAGGTCAGCCTTACGGTGACACGCCTGGCAACACCCTGACGGGCAATATCGCCGTGGGTGAGGACTTCGACGCAGCCCGTGCCAACCTGGGTGCGCCGTGGCGCATGCCGACCAACGGTGAGTATGGTGAGTTGTTCGCTAACATCATCTACATCGATGCCAACGGTGACGAGGTGGACACCGCAAAGACCGACAAGCGAGTAACGGTAAACGGCGTGCTGGGACTGTATATCCAAAGCAAACTCAACGGTGCACGTCTGTTCTTCTCCTGCTCGGGCTACGGCGGTGGCCGCTCGTGGTACGGCAGAGGGTCGTACGGTGACTACTGGTCTTCCACTTGGTACTCAGCCCGCAACGCGAGGTACCTGCTCTTCGTCAGTGGCGGAGTCAATCCGCAGAGCTACAGCAATCGGTACTACGGTTTCGCCTTGAGGCCTGTGCAGTAACTTAACTTTTTCGTTCCCCGAAAAAGTCCAATCTATTCCTGTCTTGACGCGCCAACGCGCCGACAGGCGCGGCGCGGCAAGGCAGGAATAGATTAATAATAAAAATAATAAAGGTTAAAATTAAACATATAAATATATGGCACAATTAGCAGACATCCTGCAACAGGAGCGCGACCGCGACACAGCGGACAAATGGGGCATCATTCACCTCTACAAGACGGGCTCGTTTTATTCCGCCTACGAGTGGAGCGCATGGCTCATCGCCGTCATCACCTTCAACGATGCCGTGCGGATGCAGACGAAAGACCGCAAGCCAATAGCCGTGACGCGCATCCCGATGGCGAACAGCGATGAAACTTTCTGCCGCGTTGGTTTTCCTTTGAAGAGCATTGAGAAATATATTCCCACACGACTCAATTACGAGGCCGAGGACGACAAACACCTTGTCATCACCGTAGCACTGCCAGAACCGCAGGACGGCAGCGAAGTCACCTACGAGCGGTTGTCAGAAGCGGTGGCGAAGTGGAAGGAGGCACAACCGATGAAGCAACCAAAGGACAAGAAGGATAGCGACCCGCAGGAAGACACCGACCGCCAGCCCGCACAAGGTAAGTCGAAGCGGACGCTGATGTCACTGATACAAGAGGCACAACAGCAACAGGCACCGTCGCAAGGCGGTCTGATTATGCAAATTATGTCATACCAACTCTCACAGCATACGCCAGCAGAAAACTACGAGTTCATCCAACGGCTGCAACAACAGATAGCATCCATACTCTAACAGCAAGCACACCTCAGAACGGAACGTCGTACTATATGCAGAACGAAAAAGTTAAGTTCATAGGTTGCCCGTCATACCTCCGTGGGAGGCGTGAAAAAGTAAAGACGAGCAGTGGCTTCCGCCTCATGGATTCCGCAGCACCAGTCGTATAGGTGGCAACCGACGCAAAATTATCAATAGTACACAGCCTTCAGGGTCTGTTCTTCTCCTGCTCGGGCAACGGCAATGGCCGCTCGTGGAACAACAGAGGGTCGAACGGTAACTACTGGTCTTCCACTTGGAACTCAGCCCGCAACGCAAGGAACCTGAACTTCAACAGTGGCGGAGTCAATCCGCAGAACAACAACAATCGGTACAACGGTTTCGCCTTGAGGCCTGTGCAGCACTTATCTATTTTTCTTCTGATGAATATCCAACCGACCGACCAGCTTGCTGCTGGATGCTATCATCTTACACGCTCGCAACTGCTCTACGACCTCTATGTAGCCTTCTACGATGCTGCCCGCCACAAACACAAAATGGCTTACGTGCAGAAGTTCGAGGCGAATCTGGCCGAGAATCTGAACGAACTTTGCGACGATCTGCTGACACGCAGATATAAAGCACTTCCCTCGAAGTGCTTTATTGTTACCTACCCCAAGAAGCGCGAGGTGTTCTGCGCAGCCTTCCGTGACCGCATCATACATCACCTCTATTTCCGCTACACCCACCAACTGTTCGAGCGCACCTTCATTGCCGACACATACAGCTGCATCGAAGGACGTGGCACTCATTACGGTATCAGCAGAATCCGTCAGCATATCCGCGAGGCATCGCTCAACTGGCAGGAACCTGCCTACGCCATGTCGCTAGACATTCGCGGCTACTTCATGCACATCAATCGTGAGAAACTGTTACGGATAGCCACCGACAGCCTGCGCAAGATGAGCACCCACCGCGTAGGACTGAATGAAGATATTGCCACCATCCCCAGCGGCGTACTGCTGACACCTAAGACCCGTTGGCAGGACATCCGCGACTTTGACTTCATTCTGTGGCTCACTGAGCAGATCGTGATGCTCAATCCGATGGAGCATTGCATCATCGTGGGCGACGAGAGCGACTGGGACGACATCGACCACGCCAAGTGTATGCGCTTCGCAGAGCCAGGTGTGGCATTGCCAATCGGAAACCTTACATCTCAGCTATTCAGTAACGTCTATCTGAATCCATTCGACCAGTTTGTGAAGCGTGAAATCCTGTGCCGGCACTATGGCCGCTACGTCGATGACTCCACGCAGATAGACCCCGACCGCGAGTGGCTGCTGGCTCAGGTGCCGCGAGAGCGAGAGTTCCTGGCCGATGAACTGGGCCTGCAACTTCACATGGGTAAACTCCACATCAGGGAGGTGCATCAGGGCGTGGAGTTCCTGGGTGCATTCCTGAAGCCCTACCGCGATTATGTGAGCAATAAGACACTGGAGCGCATGACGAAGAAGATACAGGAAATAGACCTGCGCAACGAAGAGAAAGCCGTGCGCACCATTGACTCGTATCTCGGCATCCTGAGCCATACCGCCAGCCACTGCATTACACAAGATTTGATGAGTAAACCCCTGGCAGCATAATGGACGAAGTGTAAAACATTATAATATTTCAACGAATGAACAAAACAAGCGGAAAGCGGGACTCTTACGCCCCCATCAAGCAGGATGCCTCGCGCATCGTGATTAGTTATGGCTTCAAACCAGTTGAAGGCACCGACATGGCCGAGTGGCGCGAAGTGGTCATATACAAGAAACAGGCGTCGCAGCTGACATTTGCCGACGTGAAGGAGGCCATCATTCAGGACATCAACCACCGCACGGACGAAAAGATACTGAGCGGGCTGGTGTGGAAGGACAAACCCGTGTGGCTCTCACAGGAAAACCAGTTCAACTTCAAGGCGGCCTACGACATGGCCGTACAGACGCAGGGCGCAACGCTGCCAGTAACGTTCAAGCTGGGCGAAGCAGAAGACGGTACGCCCGTGTATCACACCTTCGAGACGATGGAAGACAGCACGGACTTCTACACCACAGCCGTGAACCACATCCACCAGAGCGTGGCCGACGGCTGGCAGGAGAAAGACAGCATCGACTGGACGCCATACGAGACAGTTGAAGAATTTAGTGAGTAATTAATGGCTCATTCGTGGTCATTCGTGTTTAAGATATGAACATATAATTACCACGAATTAACCATTAATTTTAAGTAACCTCACACAACTAATCCGGGCGAATGGTAGGCGATACCATTCGCCCGGATTTTTTTATGTTTGGACTTGAAGTAAACGATACCGTCATCATGGAACAGCGGCGTGTCTTGGAGGCCGTGCTGTCTACCAATCCCGACACCCAGAAGGCCTTGCAGAAACTCATTCGCAAGGTCATCAAGGAGGCGAGGGGCAACGTGAGCGAAGCCGCAGACAAGGCTATGGACAGCGACCCGAGGGAAGCCGCACGTGCCGTCAGAAATGTGGTCTACAGGAAGGTACTTGGTGCAAACATCAACATCTATAACTCGCGCAAGGCCCACGGCACGACATCCTACGAACCTACAAGGACACTGAAGCCCAAACAGCGCGGCGGAAACCGTGTGCCGCGCGGCGGAAGGACAGCACAGGTGATGGGCTACGACGCACTCGACCGCGGCTTCATTCTCCGCTGGCTGAACAACGGCACAAAAAAGAACGGCAAGCGCACGGCAGGCACACGTGGCGGCAGGCTGTCTGGAAACAGGGGAAGCATAGACGCAAGGAACTGGTTCAAGCCAGCAGCAGATAAAGAAATTGGGGTAGCCATAGACACTCTGGCCAACCTGATAGACACCGAACTCGAGAATATCCTGAACAACAAGAAATAGCATAACGATATGGCAGAAGACATACTCAGACTCAAGGTAGAGAGCAAGGAATACGACTCGAAGCTGAAGCGTGCAGCCGAAGGACTGACGCACTACATCGACAACTGCCGGCAGGCGGGTAACACACTGGACCGTGTGGAGAAAGAAACCCTCGACTACGTGAAGGCCGTCGGGCGGATGGACTCCGTGAGCCGTACCGCCACTGGCAAACTCGGAGAGATGAAGAAGACCTTCGTGGAATTGTCGGCACAATACAAGTCGCTGACCGACGCGGAGAAGGCTTCGCCATTCGGCAAGGCCATATCTTCCAGTCTCGACCAGCTCAGGCCCCGCATCACGGAAGCCAAGCAGCAACTCGACGACATCAACCGCTCGATGGGCGTGGCGGCAGACAGTGGCGGTGGCGGTCTCTTCGCCGGGATGAGCAGCAAGATGTCGGGAGCCTTGCAGGTGTTCGGCGGTAACATGCTGACAAAGGCAGCAGGAGCCGTCGCTGATCTTGGCTCGGAGATGTACGGCATGGTGCAGCAGGGCATCGCGCTGGCACGGCAGGGCGAAGGCATCCGCAATGCCTTTGAGCGGCTGGGGCGTGGCGATATTCTCGACGGCCTGCGCAAGGCTACACACGGCACCGTAACCGATATTGAACTGATGAAGGCAGCGGTGAAGTTCAACGATTTCAAACTGCCGCTCGACGAACTGGGCACGATGCTGGCATTTGCCCAACAGAAGGCCAAGGACACCGGCGAGTCGGTGGACTACATGGTAGACAGCATCGTGACGGGGCTTGGCCGCAAGTCGCTCATGATCCTCGACAACCTCGGACTCAGTGCCACCGAAGTCAAAGACAAGATGGCCGAGACGGGCGACATGACCAAGGCCGTCGGTGCCATTATCCGCGAGCAGATGTCAAAGGCTGGCGACTATGTGGAGACCGCTGCCGACCGTGCGGCACAGGCCAACGTGGACATGCAGAACAAGATGGAGGAACTGGGCCGCAAATTTGCCCCCGTAGAGGAAGCCAGCAACCAACTTTGGGCATCCATCAAGATAGGCATACTCGACATTGTTGGCGGGCCGCTGGCAAGGCTGCTAAACGACCTCACAGAGGCGGGAAGATTGAAGAATACTCTTAACGACCTGAACGGCACGGGTGATGGCGGAAAGGAAACACATACCCAGAAAGCCCTGCGCATACTGCGTGAATACTCCGGGGGCAGCAAGGGAGCAGAAGGAAAACAAGACCTCTACAACCGACAGGTGGCATCCTACACCAGGCAGGAAGAAGCCGCATGGCGCAACACCAACAAACTGCGAGAGGAATTGAAGGGCCTCTATAAACAGCAGCGTGAGGGAGCGCAGGGACTGAACGGACTTATCAGCGACACGGCAAAGAATTTGGAGGCAGCCGAGAACCGAGCCAAGGCATTGCAGATGATGCGTTCTGAATATCAGAAAGGTGCAAAGGATATTCTAAAACCCGCCACCGTTGACATCGACACCAGCGGAGCCGTGCAGAGCGTAGAGACGCTGAAGGTGAAACTGAAAGAGCTGGAGGCACAGCGCAAGAAAGCCGTCGTCAGCGGTGACGATGACCGCGTGAAGACGCTCACCCAGCAGATCAACCAGACAAAGACCAACATCAAGGCCCTCAGCCCGAACGAACTGAAAACCACCAACACGGCGACACCTCAGGAGCGTGCGGCCAGCAAGGTGTCAGAAGCCGAGCGCACCTACACCGAGACGCTGCTGAAGAACAGCATACGTCTGGAGGCAGGTATTGACTCCACGCTCGATAACAAGAAGAAGGAGCTGTCGGCACAGGAACGGCTCTTCGATGCCTACAACGATGCCTACGCCACCTACAAAGACCCGAAATACAAGGAGGCATCAGCCGCCGCTGCTGAGAAAATCAAGCAGTTGGCGGCAGAGGTGAAGACCTCCACTGACGCACAGGAGGCCGCAAAAAAATCTGCCCGCGAACTGGAGTCAGCACAGAAGAAACTCGCCGATGCCCAGCAGAAACTCGCCGACGCACAGGCCACCGGCTCCGCTACCGCTGTCTATAAGGCTCAGAAGGATGTTGACAAACAGCAAGAGGCGGTCAATCGGTTGCAGAATCCGACACTGCCGCAACCCGCCAAGCCGACAGGATTCGAGGCCCTCAAGCAGTCTGTGCAGGCTGAAATCAAGTTCGACCAGATGCAAGTAGACGAGAACACCCTCCACTCCCTGCTACAGACGGCACTAAAGAACGGTCTCGACGGTCTGACTGTTGACTATTCAGGGCTTCAGGAACGCATCGCAAAAGGTATAGACATACCCGACTCGACGTGGGAGACTTTGCAAGAAGAAATCAACACCAATCTGAAAGATCTTGGAATCGAGCCAATCAAGATAGACTTCAAGACGGGTGACGTTAAGGAAATGACTAAAGACTGGAAAAGTGCTGCCAGTGCTATCCAGTCTGTAGGCTCTGCCATGACACAGATAGAAGACCCGGCAGCGAAGGTCATGGGAACGATTGCCCAGGCCATAGCCACGATGGCACTCTCCTATGCAGAAGCATCAAAACAAGCAGCCATGAACCCCGCTAACGCAGGATGGGGATGGATAGCCTTTGCCGCTACAGGCGTGGCAACCATGATTAGCAGCATAGCAGCCATCAAGAATGCCACCGGCTACGCCACCGGCGGACAAGTCAAGGGCAATACCTACAGCGGCGACAACATCCCCATCATGGTCAATGCAGGCGAGACCGTGCTCACCGCTGCAATGAGCAACACCCTCGCGTCGGCCATTCAGGAGCGCGGGCAGCAGGGGGCGATACAGATAGAGGGACGGCTGTCTGGCGAATACATCTACCTCTCCGCCGGTCGTTATACACGCCGTTCCGGGCGAGGCGAAATAGTCACTTTTAAATCATAAGAATATGCTGAAGGGAAGAGACGTCATGATATACCGCGACGACGTGTTGATCGCCGGAACGCGGGCCAACGAACTACAGGTTGGCTGCGAGACCATCGAGATAGCAAGCGAAACCACTGCCGACTGGCGCGAGTACATCGCAGGCCGTAAGGACTGGCAGATGAGCGTCAGCACGCTGCTGAGCACGACGGCAGACCTTGAAGACGCACTCACTATAGGTACGGTGGTGCGACTGGTGTTCCGCGACCGCGAGGGCACGGGCGGTGTTCAGGGCCGTGCCATCGTGGAGCAGTACAAGGCCACGGCCAACGTAGGGGACATTGTGAAGGGGTCGTTTCAGTTCAAGGGATCGGGTGAACTGGCAAGGATAAGCAGTAACCCCTTGACGGAATAACGCACATCATTAGAACAACAAGACAAATGTCATACACTAAGCATTTCATCGCATTCAACAGAGAAGACTACGAGTTAAGCATTGGCGGTACGGACGTATCGGGCACGCTCCCTCTTGCCGCTGACCCCATCGCCACCGACGAGGACAGCGATACCGATATGTTTATGCCCGTCAGAACGCAGTCGGGCTACATCCGTCTGGTGTCTACCGACAGGGACACCTGGCGGAGCCTGATTCCACAGAATGCCGTCGCCATGCCCGTGACGCTGAAGCACAGCACGTACTTGATCGACTGGCAGGGCTACGTGCAGACAGGCACCTACGGGATGAAGTGGCCAGCAACATACGAGCAGATAGAACTCCCGATAGCCGACGCACTGGCCACGCTCGATGCCTTCGACGTGGAAGTGCTGTCACCCTCGCAGTGGGGACTGGAAACCATCGGCAGCCTGCTCTACCGTATCTTCAGCAACCTCACGGGATTGCAGTTCAGGTTCTACTTTCAGGCTCCCGCAGGCACCACCCGTCACCCGTGGATTACCTACAAGTTCAACTGGCGCAACCTGCTGTCGGCAGAAGGCGGCAAGTACACGTCGAAGTTCAGTTGTCTCGGTGTATTGCAGGAGTTGTGCAAGCTGTTCGGGTGGACGTGCCGCTCTAAGGGCACGGGCATCTACTTCACCGCAGCCACCGACCCGCTCATTAACACGGGTTACGTGGTCTATACCCTGGCACAACTGGCCACCGTCAGCAGCTCAGGCACCTATCCCACGGCGGAGATGACAGACATCAGCGTCATTGGTGACGACTACGCCTCGGCAGATCATCAAGAGGAGTACGTCCCCGGCATCAAGACCGCCACCGTAAACTCTGAACTGAACGCCTACGACGTGCTCGTGGAAGTCCCTTACGACAAGATTTTCAATATCTATAAGTATGAAACCGTCACGCAGGGCACACGCCACAAGGACGCGATGAACAACCCGATAGACTGCTATTACAAGGCCAACGAGAGCAAGACCGCCGGCGGCAGTTTTACCTACGAGAACGACGACGTGAGCATCAGTACCTATACGGAGACCTACGTTCAGAATGCCTCGTCGTGTTTCGGCATGTTGCAGGTATTCGATGAGGATATGTCCGACGACAAGACCAGCTACGGCTGGCAGACCGCAATCGTGTGCTTCCGAAGCGAAGACTACGGCAACCGCAGACAGTCTACACCGCTGTTTACGATGACCTCCAAGCGTGCCTTCGTCATGGCCGACGGTGTGATATACATCGACTTCAGCTGTGACCGGGAATCGGGCCTCCGGCAAAGTGCAACGTGTGAGCTCCGTGTCGGCATCTATTACTGGAACGGTACGGCATGGACCACCACGCCCAGCACCTTCACCCTGTACGCCTGGGAGCAGGGTGTGGAAGACACCAAGGCCCTCGACTCGGATGCAGACTACGACGGATGGGGCATCCCCGTCACCACCCCGATGATGGGCGACATCAGGTTTTCGGTCATCGACGTGCTGCCGCTGACCGCCCCCATGCCGCTCTCCAACGGTTATCTGCCATTGATGAACCTGAAGATAGGCTTCGTAAGGAACCGTCAGGACGACGACTGCAACGAGATCAACTACACGCAGACGGGCGGTGCTTTTCCTGAGAGACGCGACGTGGACACTATCTTCTGTACTGACAAGCGCAGTACGGTGACATCCGGGGCAATCCGAAGCAAGATGGGCTACGGCATGCTGATAAGCGACAGCGAGGGCATCGTAGACCAAGTAGCCTACGGCCAGCAGCAGTATAAGCCCGAACAGCGCACCGCCGACCTGATAGCCGCCTACGGCTCACGTCCGCGACAGGTGCTCACACTCGACCTTTGGGAGCGCAGGCTGAGAGAGGCCGGCCCAGCAAGTCGTGTGACGGTAGGACAGCAGGTCTATGTGCCCGTGGCCGTGAGTCACCGCTGGCGCGACGGCATCGTCAGACTAACATTGATGGAACTTCCGCAATCTTAAGAGACATGGAAATATCGAGAGAATACATCAAGCGGCTTGGCCGACAGAAGGGCACCACCGTCATCAACGGCGGTGGTGGCGGTGGTGGCGGTGGCGCAACGGGCACCGTGAAGAGCGTGGCCATGACCGTGCCCACAGGCTTCAGCATCGACGGGTCGCCCATCACCAAGGAGGGCACGCTGGCACTGACTTTTGCAAGCGGCTACAGCCTGCCGACAACGGCCAAACAACAATACTGGGACGGCAAGCAAGATGCTATCAGCGACCTTGCCACCATCCGCAGTAATGCAGCCTACGGCATGACGGCCTATAATTGGGGAAACCATGCCAACTATGGCTACGCCACGCAGACATGGGTAAACAACAACTTCCTCGACAGCAGCGACGTTGGAGCAGCAGCCTATAAGGGCGTGGCTTCATCTATCAACAGCACTAACACGGGACTGCCACAGGCCAACACGGTGTATAACTTCGTGATAAATCAGGGCTACCTGACGGATGCCGACGTGGACGGACAGTTCTGGGGACAGTCCTGGACAAACGGCGGAACCGTGACGGGCAACATCACCGTAAACGGCAACATCTTCATGGGTTCGGGTGCATACAGCAACCAATACCGCCTTGAGTTCCGTTCGGGTTGGTACATCAGCGTATATACCGGCATGATGTCGTTCTGCACCAACGGCACTGAGAAGGTTGCCATCACCTCTACCGGCGAGATATACACGCAGTACGGCATGAAGAGCGACGGCTACGTGACCTCGCTCTCCGACATCCGCAAGAAAAACATCATCAGCGACATCAGTCTCTCTGCCAGCAAAATCGCAAAGACCCGTGCCGTGCGCTTCACATGGAAAGACCGTGACGACAAAACCGTCTTTGCTGGCAGCATCGCCCAGGACTGGCAGAAGATACTGCCGGAGGCCGTGCGTGAGCATGAAGACGGCACGCTGTCGCTCGACTATGGTGTGGCGGCACTCGTGTCGGCCATTACCAACTCGCGCGAAATCACCGAACTGCGCCGGCAGATATTCGAGCTGAAGCGCACCATCTCACACCTCCAAATCAGATAGCCATGCCCTACTCAAGTGGAATCATCTCAGCACCTGTGTCGATGTCCGACGTGCGCGGACTGTTCGGCAGATCGGACACCGACCTCGATGCCCTCATCAACAACGTCTCGCTGAATCGCTGGGCGAAACACAAGCCCGTGCAGTTAGGCGTGTATGACACGGTGACGGGACAGTGGGATGCCACCAACCAAAAATGGCGCAGCACGGCCACCTGGTGGCGCGGCAATACGACCATCGTCTATGGCAATCCCTACAACACGGTGCAGACGTGCGGCTTCCAGATGAAGGTATTCACGGGTTTCGGTCTGATGACCAATACCCACTCATTTCTATATAATCTGAAGAACGGACTGCTCGGCTGGCAGAGTGTGAAGCCCACGGGCGGTTCTGACTCTCCCTACAGGCTTCAGGACTTCGGACGGTATAATCACAATGCCATTCAGCCCTTTGGCGATATTGCCGCCACGCGCTACATGCTCGATGTCAACTACTCGTTCACCATGCAGTGGGATGCCGTCTACATCGACGATGAGACCAACCTGCGCCTTAGTGACATTGCCAAGGCCGCATTCGGCGACAGGCAATTCTATTTTGGCGTGCTGATTTGGGACCCTTACGGCAGTACTTACTATACGGCCACGGCGAGCACGCCCTACGTGGAAAGCGGCGAAGGAGGAGATGCTATGAGTATCACCTTCAGCGGCGTGTACAGTATGGGGTCGCCCACGGGCAAGCGGTGGGACATGCTGCCGTTCTTCTCTACACAGCAGAAAGACCCGACGGGCAGTGAGCCGGCCAACGTGATGCTGCTCAGCACACCGATTACAACGGCCTATCAGTTGACGATTTTCAGTTATGGGAACACGGTCACCTACGAACCGAATGCGCGGTGGAACGCCAACAACAACGGCGTAGAGGCATTCTGCTATGTGACGAACAATTTCTCGTCGCCACACACCGTCGGCAAACTGACGTTCTACATCTACCGCACCACGGGCGCATCGCCTTCGGATGTCGGCGGCAATTATGTCACATCGTTCTCCCCACCGTCTTCATCTGATTACTCGTTTACCCTGCAAGGTGGTGAAACAAAAGTTATCCCGTCAATAGGCGAATACGTCAATTCTCCATATATCTCGCGGATGAGCGGCTACACCTACTGGATAGGTGCCAGGGACGACAACAGCACGGCAGGCGTACATATCTGGTGGCAAATCGAGGAACACGACTAACATCTAAAAAATAAACATTATGGGAAATTTCACAATTCAGAACCAGAAAAGCGTATCTGCAATCAGATACGAGAGCGAAACGGTGGTTGCCACCATCGAAGTGAGCAAGAATGCACAGACTGGCCAGACGGAGACCGTCGTGGTCAGAATGACCGACAACGGCGGAGGAATCTACCTCGGCAGCTTCAGCGTAAGGAGCAACGGACAGGAGATGGTCTACAACATGAGCGAAGTGCCCATGCGGATGCGTGAGACGGCCGCGGCCCTCTTCGATGAGGTGATGGCCTACATCAACCAAGAGCAGGAGGGATAGACATGGTAAGGATAGATTTTTCTTCTGTCACCGTGAGCGACGTGCGCGGCAAAGAACAGCAGGCAGACTTCCGCCAGCAGCTGGGCGAGATGATGTATCTCAATGCGTCCGACGAACTGGGATGCACGACGGGACGCGACATCTACAACGCCACGGGCGAGATAGAACTCAGCGACGAGCAGGAGACCATCGTGCGGGCATTCGTGCAGAACTTTCCGTGGTGCGCCCGCTCGGCACTGCTCAACGCGATGGACAAAGGCAAGGCAATTTGATTGTTGTTTCAGATATTTTGATTTGTGCATGAAGGGGAGCCAGCGGGCTCCCCATTTTTTTTGCAGTAATCCCACACGCGGAAAACAGGCGAAAAGTAAAAACGAAATCATGGCATATTCATCAGGGATACTTCGAGACTACGTGACCATCCTCAACCGCAAGGAGGCACAGCAGGGCAAATTCGGACTCGACTCGTCGGGCATCGGGTGGCAGGACATGGGAAGGGTGCATGCGTTTGTAGACTGGCAGAAGGGCAAGGGCGGCATGGCCGCCGGGGCTCTCGATGCCTACGGCGTGAAAATCGTGCGCATGAGGTATAACAGCATCATCACTGAACGCTCGCGCATCCAGTGGCATGGCAAGACGTACCAGATATTGCCGGAGACCTTCAACGCCAGCCATCAGGACAACACCATCCAGTTCCTCTGTCAGCAGATCGTAGAAAAGTAGCTCATTGCCAATTCATGGATAATTCATGTATAATTCGTGGTAATTCGTGTTCCCCCAAAAACGAGTAACCCCACAACGCCAATCCGCCCGAGAAGAAAACAAAAGAGAAAAACTATGGAATTATTCGGAAGTAACTTTAACCTATTCCGCTCAACGAAAAAGCGCGAGGCCGAGACTCCCGGCGTGCCCTCATCGACCATGCCAAAGGAAACGGAGGTGAAGGGCGGCAGCTATCAGGAGCGCATCGTCTATACGCGGTCGCCACAGATGGCACTGACCATTGCGGCGGTACACCGTGCGGTGGAACTGCGGGCCAAGGCCATCGGACAGATGGCGGTGCAGTATCAGCGGCGCGACACCGAGCGAGGCAATTTCGTGGAAGACGTGTCGCGTAGCAGAAACGGCTATGCAAGCTACGGCTCACGCATGAACTACCTATTGCAGGTGGAGCCAAACCCGCTGATGTCGGCGGCAAGCCTCTGGCAACAGGTGACGGTTGACCGCCTGTTGCGCGGCAACGGTTTTGTGTACATCGAGCGCAACGAGGTGGAAGAGCCTGTCGCCCTGTGGCGTGCCACGTGCGGCGGCTACAACTTTGCCGACGGTACTTACATTTTGACCTACTACACGGAACGCGGTGTACGCAACCGTGTGGCCATTCCCCGCTCCGACGTGCTTCACTTCCCAAACACCTTCCGCGAGGAAAACGGCTTTTGGGGCATTTCAACCCTGCGCCATGCCTACGACACGATGACCCTGCTGAAGACCGAATCGACACAGGCACTGGAGACGGCTGCCAAGGGTGGTCGCGTGAAGGCATTCATCGGTGAGCAGGCTCCGCAATCTGGTTACAGCCCCATATCGCAGGGCTTGTTCGACCCTGAGCAGACGAAGCTGTACGCCAAGGAAATCAATAAGGAAGTGTATGAGCAGGACATCGTGAGCCTTCGTGCGCTTGATAAGGTTGTACCGATCTCCATGACAGCGCAGGACATGCAGATGATAGAAATCATGAACATGTCGCTTGATGACGTGGCACGCTTCTTCGGTGTACCTCGTCCACTGCTGATGATGGACACCAACTCACACTACAACAGCTACGGCGACGCAACGATGGAGCTGCTGACCCGCACCGTAGGCCCCGATGCCGACGATATGGAACAGGAGTTCTTTCGCAAGTTGCTCTCCATCGAGGACTACGGACGCTTCCGCATCCACATGTGCGAGAGTCACCTGTTGCGCATGGACAAGATGACGCAGGCGAAGGTAGACCAGATGCGACTGCAAAACGGCACGGCAACGGTTAACGAATTGCGCCAGGAGTGGGACATGCCGACCGTTGAGGATGGCGACGAGCCGATGGCAAGTGCCAACCTCATGACCCTGAAAGCCCTCATCGCCAAGAGCGACGCAGCCCAGCAGCTGAAGCCCGGCAACTACACCGTAGGCGAAGAGCCAAATGGGGATGGCGCATCGGATTAGTATAGTAAACCGCAACGCTTTAGTATAGTAAACCGCAGCGGTTTAGTATAGCAAACCGAAGCGGAAAAGTATAGTAACCAAAAGCGATAAAGACATGACACCCAACCCAACAAAAGAGGAAATCGACGCACTGGAGCGCGAAGTCCAAAAGCAGAGAAAAGAGCGTGAACGCCGTGTGCGCCACGCAGTAAACCAACAACGGCAATAACACCGAAAGGTATGAAACAGACAATAGCCATTATCAACTTCAACACGCCCGAACTCACCGAGGCTTGCATCCTGAGCATCAGGAAGCACGGCTGCGACTGGCCGGTGGTGGTGTTCGACAACTCGCAGACGGTCACACTCCCGGCAGGCGAGGGAATGCCAGAGCGCACCATCGACTGTCGGCCTTTCCGCAAACGCATGAAGGGCGTGCGCGTCATCGACAACACCAATGGGCAGCAGGTAGACTTCGACAAGTCCCTGCAAGCCTTCCCCGACCGCCACGATGCGCACGCTGCTGTCAACCACTGGGGATCAGACCTTCACATGATGACCGTTCAGCGGCTCTTCGACCTGTTGCCCGACGGCTTCATTCTTGTGGAAAGTGACGTGCTCGTCAAGGCCGACATTACAAAGTTATGGCGCGAGGAATACTCGTTCTGTGCCTACGTGCAGCGGCAGCAGCGCGGCAACCGTTTCGGGCGCGGACGCATCCTGCCGATGCTGTGCTACCTGAACGTGCCGAAGTTCAAGGCCGAGGGCGTGAACTACTTCGACCCCGACCGATCATGGATGCTTCACAAGGGCGAGGACAATCCGCAAAACTGGTACGACACAGGTGCAAGCCTGCTGGAAGACGTGCTCGCCCACCGGCCACGGCTGAAAGGTTTGCACGTGGATATTCGCCCGATGGTGGAGCACCTCGGAGGAGCCAGTTACAAGACCGTCACGCTCCACGACAAGGCCGAATGGCTGAAGCAGCACGAAAATTTGTGGAGTAAACCCACGCCCAAGAAATAGCCGCATAGTAGAACATCAAAGTTTTATTGAGATATGACAAAACAGGTAAGATTTATCCCCAAGGCCACCTGCGGACTGCAAGTCCGAGAGGCTGGCGAAGGTCAGGCGCAGAGCCGCACCGTGGTGGGCACGCCCATCGTCTTCGGTGTCAGGAGCCACAACTTGACCCCGTGGAGCGACTACCGCGAAGTGTACGAGGTGTTGGAGCCTGGCTGCATCAGCGACGAGTTGCTACGTGAGAGCGACATCGTGCTCAACCTGAACCACTCCAACAAGGTGACCGACATTCTCGGTCGCTGTCAGAATGGCGAGGGTACACTGAAACTGACCCGCAACCTGCGCGACATCGGTTCTGAGTGCGATCTTCCAGAAACCAATGCAGGCAACGATACCCTGATACTCATCAAGCGCGGTGACATCAGCGGCATGTCCTTCGCATTCGAAGACGATTGGGAAGACTCGGAGAACGGCGTATCGTATGAGCGCATGAAAGCCGAGGAAACCGGCAAGAAGGAAATCTGGGTGCGCCACGTCAAGCGCATCACCGCCCTCTACGACGTGAGCATCGTCACCCACCCGGCCTACGAGCAGACCTCGGTAGCCACCCGCGAGCAGTCGGATGCCATCAACGAGGCTATCGAAGCACAGTTGAAGCGTGAGCAGCACCAGGAAACCGAGGAAGAGCGCAAGGCACGCGAAGCCAAGGAGCGTGAAGCCAATGGCGGAGAGACCAACGCTGAAAAGCAAGCCCGCGAAGCCCGCGAACAGCAGGAGCGCGAAGCCAACGGCGGCGAGACCAACGCCGAGAAAACTGCCCGTGAAGAGCGCGAGAAGAAAGAGCGCGAAGCCGTGGCCGTGATGCGTATGCGCCAGCGTCGGCTCGCACTCGAACAAGAAACAGACAATTCTATTTATTAACCCTTAAAACGTTTTAAGATCATGACGAAAAAGGAAATCGCTGCAAAGGCAGCACGCAACCGCGAGATTCAGGCTCGCATGTCAGCCATCTATCTGAAGATGGAAAAAGAGAAGCGCGAGGAGTACAACGCCGAGGAGAAGCGCGAGATGGAGGACCTTCAGCACGAGCTGGAGGAGAACCGCCGTGAGATTGCTCTCTCCAAGGACGAGCAGGCCATTGCCGAGATGCGCGAGAACATCGACCGCAACAAGCAGTACCGCGAGTACTTGCAGGGCGTTCGCCAGAAGCGTGAGGACAACACCACCACACTGGCTCCGAAGTCACCCGCCGACGGTTCTTCTATCACCGAGTCTGGTGCCATCTCACTGTACATCAACGACATCATCGACACCAAGGAGAACGGCCTTGGCCGTCCCGCTGGTCAGTCGTTCATCACCGGTGTAGAGGGCGACGAACTCTACCCCTACAGCATCAACGACGTTGAGATGGAGGAGGTAGGCGAGATTGATGCCATCAACGACCAGGACCTGAAGTTCACCAACATCAAGGTGGTGAGCCGTCGCGTGTCTCTCTCTGTTGCTGTGTCTAACAAGGCTATCGACAACGCATACTTCGACCTCGTGGCATTCGTGCTCTACAAGATTCAGAAGGCATGGCGGATTTACTTCGCCAAGAAGAACTACTCGCACGCCAACTGGCAGGGCAACAAGGGCGCATTCTCTCTCGTTACCCCTGGCACCATCACGCTCGACAGCACCATTGGTGCACAGATCGACGAGAAGTTTGCCGACTTCGCTGAGCTCGGTTTCGACGAGGAAGGCTGCGTCATCATCAGCCCGAAGGTGGAAGCCCGTCTGAAGCACACCTACGAGGGCAACGGTGTGGCTGCTCACCCCATCATCGAGAACGGCCTGCTCGCTGGCCATCCCTACGTATCAACCAAGCACATTAACTACACGTTGAACGGCGATGGTAAGTACGTCAAGGACACCGACGAGTACATTGGTATCGGTCTCTTCCAGTACCTGCCCATCCAGCAGCACGGTCTCGTTCGCCAGACTGTTGACGCGACAAGTGCTCAGGTGGCTAAGGTCAATAAGACCGTTATCGTCTTCTCGACTGAGATTTCCATTACGGAACTTTCTCACCTCGTGAACGGCGGAGACAACAACAACCCGCACAAGCCCCAGGCCTTCGCCCTGTTCAAGGTCATCCAGCCTGCAAGCTCTAACGAGATTGGCGGCTAACCATCTCAACGCACATCATTGTGTTCATGGTTTCTTGATAGTTCTGCCGACGGGTGGGCGGCAATGCAGCAGCAAAGCGTCTGTCTGCCCGCCGGCGTTCATGGAACCATCACTTACGCTATATATTACTAATCCCCGCACACGATATGAACCTACTCGCAGACCAGGTGTTTTTCGATGCCATCAAGGAGAACGCGGAGCTGATGCAGACCATCGGCAACCGGCTCTATTCGACTGCAATCCCCCTGCCCGACGCGGAAGCCGACAACGCGCCCACTCCGTATGTTATCCTGACTTTTGACGGGCTGACGAACGACGGCTATTCCAAGGACGGCTACGAGGGTATTCAGGACAACGTGACCGTAGGTGTGATCATTACCGCAGCAACACGTGAGGAACTCGGAACCATCGCCAACGACATCCGCACCAGTGTACGCGAATACTTCAACGCCAATTTCGGGACGCTCGACGGCATCCCCGACGACTACCGTTTCTCTGCACAGCCCGTGCAGTACTACGCTGCAAAGCCCTGCTTCTGGCAGGAGCTCTCATATCAGTGTGCATTCCAAAACGATTAATGAAATATGAAAGGCCAAAATCTTAGAATCAGGCTCGGCGGGAATTGCGTAGCCTTCTCGACCGGGTGCACATACCACCTGTCTGTCAACCTTGAGTCCAGTCAGACGAAAGACGACACAGACGGCTTTCAAAAGCAGGAAGTGACAGGCATGGCAGGCGACATCTCCTGCGACGCCCTCTACTCGATGGTAGAAGACCAGTCTGGAGTGAACGGTGAGCAGGCCCTTGACATGGTGCTCCAGGGACAGGAGGTGGAGGTTGAGTTCTCGCCCACAACGGGCGATAAGAACCGCACCGCCACAGGCACGAAGTACACCTGCAACGCCATCGTGAATGACATCAGCATCAACGCACCGTCGGGAACTAACGTCACTTACACGATTCAGATGCAGATGAACTCGAAACCAGTCAAGTCTACGGTACAGTAGGCTTCCCTACCCTCACTGACTAATATGACACCTCCGGCAATCACCTGTTACTCTTCTTTCCGTAGCCGGAGGTGCTTTTTCAACTGAAACCACAAAAACAAGGAATCATGATCAAAGAACAAACCATAACGTTTTGCGGCAAGAAAATCGCCTTGCGCTATTGTGCCGCCACTGAGACCGGCTTCGAACGCATCACCGGCAAGAGTGCAACCGTATTCCTGCCGATCCAAGGAGAACCCGACAAGGACGGCAAACCGACGTATGGACCGCCTACGGCCACGACGGAAGACTATATCGCACTCGGCATCAGTGCGGCCATCGCTTCGCGGTCAAAGGCAGGGGAAAAACCTCAAGTCAACATGGACGACGCCCTCTTTGACGCAGGCCCTGAAGAGGTGAAAAACCTCATAACGACCACGCTCAACCTGCGCAACGATTGGTATGCCATGCCGGATGTTGTCAAGCCGGAGATGCAAGATACTGAGGGAGACGCAACAAAAAACGCCTGACCGCCCACGACTATTTCCAGTTTTTCGTGGGCGAAATCGGCCTGAACAGGCTGGAATACCTCTACGACATGGAGCACTGTGAACTGGTGCTTATCTCAAGAGGGTACGCACACCGCAACCGGGCAGCATGGGAACAAGCCAGGCTCGTAGCCTATAACGCCCACTACTGCATGGGTTCGAAAACGCCTCCGCCAACTGTCAGCGAATGGATAACGTTCCCCTGGGAGCGCGACGCAAAGGACGAGATAGACAGCGACGAGGACATCAACAGGCTCAGGGAGGCCGTCAGGCGTGAAGAGGAAATGAACAGAAGAAATTGTTTATAGTTTTGTGTTTTTTTGATGTTGTGGCCGGCGACGCTGTGAAGCATCGCCGGCCTTCTGTTACCAGTTCACGACAGCATCATCTTCCCATTCACCGTTAATCTGAACGGGCGAAGACAAGGCCTTCTCTACCAGGCTCCCGCGAAACGTCGTCGTGACATTTTGCGTAAACGGCGCATCATGCAGATCAACGTGCCCGATGGTCGTGCCGTCACCAGACAGCAGGGACACCGACACATCTGTAGACCAGCCGGCAGAGGGCGACAGGCCGAATATCACGCACGTCATCGTCTGCCCGACACTCGACTGAGGAATGGCAATCTCACGCTGCTTGCGCATGGGTGACACCCCGCTGCCTGTCCTGACATCAAGCCCGTAGTACCACGTTGCAGGCTCCATCACGAATTTTGCCATCGTTGGCGTCACAATGTCAGTCGGACAGACACGCAGCCTTGTCGCCACACGGCGGAGCACGGCAGACACGGAGAGGTCATCGCCGGGCACCACGTTGACATCCTCGCTCAACCAGAACGTGTCCGAGGGCCGTTCCCACGTTATCGTGCCCGCATCGCTGTCAACCACGGGCTGCTGTCCGCGACTCGCCACGAAGCAGAGACGGTGCCCGCCATACTTAAGGCTCATCGACACGCTCCCGAACCCGTCGTCAGTACTCGCCTGGTGCAGCGTCTGCACAAGATTGTCTCCAACGTAGTCAAACACCCAAAGGTCTGTAAGGTTCTCGCTTGTCAGCGAAGCGGAGCGTGTACCGCCTTCAACGGCGAACGTCACCGTCAGCCGTCTCAGCGTGTCGCCATGCGCTTCCATGTCATACTCACTGCTTTTGCCGCAACCCGGCAAAGTCACCACCGCAGCTGCCATCGCCATCGAGACAACCGCCTTCATCATCTTCTTTTTCATAGTTTAATGTTTTTATAGATTAATATTTAAGGGGAGGCAGCACGCGTCACTGCCCCTTGCCTCTCTTCTTTTCCTGCCGTTCAGTATATTGCGGCAGTACCGCAGTCCCCATCTGTGCCGCCATCCGGTCGAACTCCTCATGCACACTCTGAGCCAACACCTTCGCATACCGCTGTGTCTGCGTGATGTTCGTGTGCCCAAGCATCCGCGACACATTTTCAATCTTCGCCCCGTTCCTGAGCATCCACGTCGCAAAGGTATGCCTTGCCAGATGCGAGTGCATCTTTATCTTAATCCCCGCCATCGGTCCAAGCACCTTCAGGCAGTGGTTATAGTCCGCATTGTCCAGTTTCGGCATCTGCATCCCATACTTCTCCAGTACATGCACCGCTGGAGGCAACAGGCTACTCACATAAGGTACGCCGGTCTTGATCCTTTCGCCGTTATGTCGCCACATAGTCCCGTCCCATCGGTAGTCGCTCATATCAAATGCCATCGCATCTGAATAGCTCAGCCCCGTGTACATCTGGAAGACAAAAATATCCTTTGCCGTTTCAAGCGGCCCGGCTGGAGGCAGCAGCGTCTCGAACCGCAGCATCTCATCTTCCGTCAGGTACTCAACACTTTCCCGCTCTCCGCGCTTGAACTTCCCGCGCAGCCGGGTGTACGGATTGGCGTATAGCTTCCCAACTTCGACAGCACGGTTCAGCAGGGCCTTCAGGCACTTGTGGTAGGTATATACAGCCCCGTCGCTGATTTTGCCGCCATCCTGAGCTTTCAGACCGTGCAGCCACGCATCCCACTCATACACGGCTTCCGTCGTGGCATCTTTCCATCTGCGTATCTTCCCATATTCCGTCAGCCGCGTCAGCAGCGTCCTGTAATGCTTCAGCGTGCCCTCAGCCATATTCATGATGCCCATCTGCTGCTCTATCCAGTCCAACAGCGTCGGTTCGTCGCTCATCGTCTCCGAGGTCTGCCACACCTTGCTGCGTATCTCTTCCGTATCTATCGCCGTCCCGCTCTCGATACATTTGTTTACCTCCGCGTTTACCCTTTGGTAGATAATGCCAAGCCGTTCATTCAGCCCTTTATCGTCTGTCGTGTTCCTCACCTGCCCGGCAACAAACTCAGAGCGGTACACCTTAATGCCAGTGCCGAAGTAGTACGATTTCCGATTCACCGTCACGCGCACCTCCAGCTGTCCCTTCTGTCCGGCCTTCACCCGTCCACGATGGTCAAACACGATTGATGTAGTCTGTTTCATATCTTAATCTGTCATTATTCATATTATTATTCATCAATTCCCGGCTCCCGTTTCCCCACGTTTACCATCGTGTGGTAGAAAACGGGGAAACAACCAGTCATTTATTGCTATGTTTTGTCGCATATTGTCAATTTTTCAATTTCATAGATTTACTGCTAACCCCTTTATTCACAAGGCGGTGCCCGTATTTCAAGGGCACCCCGCCCGCATCGAGTGGTGATCCGTTTGGGGCTATTGGTTAAGTTCGACAAAATGATTGTATATGAATAGGTTAACCGTGCTTCATGGTATTTGGATGGGGAAACATTGGAAAGTTTCACCACGATTATCACGGTTAAGACTATTATATATACTATGATGTTCATACTTGGGCGCGAGGGGATTCTTGGGTTTCGGCGACACCGATTGGGAAGGGATGACGATTCATGATTTCTTCGATGGTGGCGACTGACGGAAGAGCGCGGAGGTCTGAAATGACTTTTTGCAGGCTGGCTATCAAGTCGGCCTGCTGTTGAATCTGTGCGTCTTTGTCTGCGATTTGTTTCTCAAGTGTGGCTACGAGTTTGTCGTGGGCATCCTGAATGGGCTTCAGCATCGACTCGACAACTCTCGACATGATGTAGGTCTGATCTGTAGCAGGAGGGAGATTGTTCTGCTGAGTCATTTGTTTTTCAAACCCATTAGAATGAACTTCCTCTTCAAGTGTCAAAAGGTCGCCCTCGCCAGTCAAGAGGTAGTCGAGGTTAAACACGCCTGGGTATGCAGCACATATCTTTTGAAATAGGTTCTTTGTTAGATACGCCTCATTCCCATTCATTGCTGACGATAACGCAGGGCGCGTAATGTGTATCGCTTCAGCAAAATCTATTTGGGTATGTACGCCAAAATAATTTCGGAGATGATTATACACCTCTTTTAATCTTTCTTGTTTTGTTGTCATAACCTAACACATAAAATTCTTAAACTTTCTTAATTTATTACGCAAAGTTATTATTATATGAATTAAATGTTTTATATTTGCACCCGTAAAGCAAGCAAGCAACAACGAGGCAAAGAAATATCCGTCAGACGGGAGGCCGTCTTTTCATAAGCGGAAGAACCGCCTTACAACACACTTTTGGCGAGGTGTTAGGTTGCAAATATACGGAATTATTTGCCAAGTTGTTGCAAGCAAGCAAAAAGTTTAAGAAATATTAAAACTAAAAACAATGGTAATAGACAAGGTGACAATCGAGATGTTGGAGCGGTTCGCAGTGGGTGAGCAGCATGTTTATGTGCTGCCAAACTGGGACAAGGCTCGCAGTGCGGCTTCGCTGGCAGGCCAGATGAAGAACCGCACGAAGACGTATGGCTGGCAATTCTCGGCACCCATCAGCCCAGCGATTGAGGGGACGATGGCGAGAACGGTGACGATAACCAGGACGGCATGAGGACAGCGATTTAATCGCCTGACAATGAACGAAGACGAATGTAACATTTATAAAAGGAACTATGGCAAACGATTTAATCCAATTCGGAGAGAGCAGGCAGACGATGAGCAGTTTGGAGATTGCCAAGCTGACAGGTAAGCCACACAATGACGTGCTGAAAGCTATCCGTGCGATGGAGCCAGCATGGGAAAAAGTATCGCAGGGAAAATTTTCCCTATCATCCAGAAAGGTTGAGCAGCCTAATGGTGGTGTACGTGAATATCCTTGCTATGAACTGACCAAGACCGAATGCCTCTACGTTGCCACCAAGTTCAACGACGAAGCCCGTGCAAAGTTGGTGCTCCGTTGGGAAGAGTTAGAGCAGAAGCAGCGTGCCCAATTGCTTCAGTTGCCCGACTTCACCGATCCTGCCGAGGCTGCAATGGCATGGGCGAAGGAATACAGAGAGAAGAAGGTGCTCGCCATCGAGAACAAGAAACTCGAAGAAGAGAATATCCAACTCGCTGCCGAGAACCAGGAACTGAAGCACGACAAGAATTACCTCGACCTGATCATGCGCTCGAAGGCTCTGCTCACCATCAGTCAGATTGCACAGGACTACGGCATGAGTGGCAAGGCTCTGAATAAGACGCTGGCCGACATGGGCATCCAGTACAGCATCAACGGTCAGTGGATTCTCTACGCAAAATATAAGGATTGCGGCTACGTTTCGAGTCGTTCCATCGACATCACACGCGCTGATGGTCGCCCAGACGTGGTGCTGCACACCGAATGGACGCAGGCAGGTCGCCGATTCCTGTATGAAGAACTGAAGAAGCGCGGTATCATCCCAATGTTAGAACGATAATGGACAAGCTACTGAGGGCAGAAATCATCAATGAGATACGTCGTGCGGAGCGTGAGGCGCATGAGTGCTACGACGAGCGGTGGGTGACAGCCGAAACACTGAGCCAATACATCGAGACAATGACACCGCGATGGCTTCGCAGTCACGGGCACCTGCTCGGAAGGACACGGCAGATAGTGACATCGGCAGACGGGACAGAAACAAAGAGCCCATATGTCTACCCGCTGAACAAGATACTCAGGATGGCCCACGATGGCGAACTGAAAGGACTAACGGAATAATTGCATGGATGTTAACAATATTGTGCTAAGTGTGGCAGCGGCCACGGAATCTTTAAAAATCGATGAATCCACCTGCCAGCCGTGAGGGTTCGCAGGTTTTCTAAAGACTGATAGAATGATTATATAATTGGGTTTTAATACTTTCTAACGTGTGACAGAGGTCACGAATAGTACATCACATTTTCATAATACTTTACCCTGCCCGCCGTGAGGTTCGCAGGTTTTCTAAAGACTGATAGAATGATTGTATATAAGTTGTTAAGCTCTTGATTTTTTCGTGTGGCAGCGGCCACAAAATTAGTACATTAAAGGTGTGTTTTTTATTATTAATCATCATCATTATTGCTTACCTGCCCGCCGTGATGGTTCGCAGGTTTTCGAAAAAGGAACTGATACCAAGCAAACACATAAAGGAAGGATGGCCGAGTGGTCGAAGGCAACTACACATGGAATAAGCCGCTGAATAATGGAATTAAATTGCCTCGGATAGGCGGCGAAGAAAGCGTAGGACATCGCGGGTCCGAATCCCGCTCCTTCCACAAACGCCGAGGGACGCGCAGAGGCAATCCCGGCAAGTAGGCAAAATCATTTGTTGAGATCACTGAGGAGGTACAGCAGCCAGGGCGCAAGCCTGTACGTGTATCGAACCGAAACGGCAGCGAAAGAGACCGACAAGCCGACGGAGTGGAAGAGACGGTACCCAATCCGTAAGTACAACCAGAAGCGACAAGGTAAGTTCCGAATCCTGATGCTCACGAGTTGGGCAAGGTGCAACAGGCACAGGGATAGGTAGTAGTGTAAGGCCGAGGGAAGAGTGGGAGAGAATGAAAGCCGAATGAGCCGCAGGAATGCGGAAATTAAACAGAACTAACAGACGAAGAAGGTTCGCTAATATGTCCTTGAGCGAATACCAGGTGATGACTCACTTGGGGTAAGTATCTTAGGCAGGGTTGGGCACCTGCATGAGCCTCACTTCTGATAAATATATATGGTATGCCGTATGGTGTAACGGGGAAACATGATGGGTGCCGAAAGGAAGTCCCATTACGCCGGTTCGAGTCCGGCTACGGCGACAATTACGGAACATCTGCAATCTTTTAATGCGCCAAGAACAGGGCGTGCGGAGGTATGGTCTTGGAAAGCGAGACCACGCAGTAATGCGGCATTGCCGATCGGGGATGTCTGGTTCGAATCCAGGCTTGCGGGTGTTCCGTTCCCGTCGTATGGTGTAATGGTGGCACATTCAGCCAGAAGGCCTTCAGACTGACGGTGCCGGTTCGAGTCCGGCTACGGCGACAATTAAAACTCTAACAACTAAAAAACCGAATAATTATGAAAGAATTTCTGGAAATCATGGGTAAGGACATCATGAGTGAGAACTTCACCCGCAGGGAGTATGTCGTGTATGGCATCGTTGCACCGTTGGTGCTGTTGCTGGTATGTGGACTGGCTGGCAGTCTCTGAGCGTATGGCCAATCAAGTGACAATGGACGACCTGCACATTCATGGCGGAGTCGTTCAGCAGGTGACGTGCATGGGCGATGTCTATATGCACGGCGGCGTGGTGAACACGATGGAGGTGAAAGGCGACTGCAAGCAGAGTGGCGGCGTTATCAACCGTCGCATTCAGCAAAGAGTCGCACAGACCGTATATCATGAGCCGGAGCCGAAGGTGGTCTATCGTGACCGCGTGGTGTATAAAGACCGCAAGGTATTCTGCAACAATCCCAGTCTATCTGCTGAAAATGACAACCTGAAAAGGGAGAATGAAAAACTCCGGCAAGCCCTCAAAGAGCGAGACGAGCAGCAGCCCAGTGATGACATCTTGATAAGCAAGATTCGTCGGTTGGAAAGCCAACTGAAAGAAGAACGTGGGCAACATAAGAAGCAAATCGACGAACTGGAATGGCGACTGAAAGCTGTGACCGACATCGCCAATGGCAGGAATGAGCGCATCTATGAAGAAGAGAACCAAGACAGCCAGATAGAAGTGCCGGACGATTCGTTTGACGTGCTTTTCACGCTCATCAATGAGTACCCCATCGGCATCGACGGCGACATAGCCGAATATCTGGGCATATCCATGAACATGGTAAAGACCATCGCCAAGGTTCTTCGATTGGCCAAGTCGCCCGAAGCACGGCGCGAAGCGAGGGAACGGCTGAAGCGTCACGGCATCGAAATGATAGAGCGGCGCGGTGGCAATCAAACCAAAAGCAAAAAGAAACCCAACAAACAAAATAGCAAGTAATATGGCTAAGAAACAATTTATAAAAATCAGCGTACAGACACTGCCAAACGGCTATTCGCTCGACGTAGACGGCAAAGGATTCATGTACTTCAACCTTCAGGAGCTGGTAGAGGGCATCTTCGTCCACGTGGGACTCCAGAAGCTCGACTATCTCGACAACGAGATCATCACCAGTCTTATGACCGCCTGTGCCACATGGCCGAATGAGGGCGACGCTATCCAGGAGGCCGCAAGGCTGACGGAACAAGTGGAAACCCTGCAAGAGAGGGGCAACAGGAGTGCCGCAACCATTAACCAACTGAAGAAACAGTTGGCCGATACACAGCAAAAACTGGCCGACACTACTGCGAAACTCTCACGGCTTCTCTCTGCTGAGAAACCCGTGGAGAAGAAACAGCAGCCGAAGAGCGAAAGCAAGATTGTCACCCGTGGCGACGTGGTGCAGAAAGAGAAAGCCCCGAAGACCACGAGTAACATCACCAAAGGCGACGTTGCACCGAAGACCTCCAAGCGCAAACCCACCGAGCAGACGGCGACAATCCCCTACAGCGAGACAGTCTATCAGGCGTTGATGCTACCGCTGACTATCGACAAGACAGGCCTGCCCACTCGTGTGCTCTCCATCATGAAGATTGTTGGCGGTTCAAGCAATGCCACCGTGGGCGACGCTCTGACGCACCCAAAGACGGAGTTCATGAAGGTACGTGGCTTTGGCAAGGGTGTCGCAGAGAAACTGGAGACATTCCTCAGCAAGCGCAACCTTGACTACGGCATGAACGTGGAGGAAATCCTGATGAAGCATGCGATGAACCATAACCCCAACATTAAATAGTAACAACATGGAATTTGAAGGAAGAATTACGGCGGTGCTGCCAGCAAGGACTGGTAATCGCCAGGATGGTACGACATGGACTGATTTGTCTTTCGTATTCGCCTATTACGAGAACGGTGAACAGAGGTTTGAGGACTCGGCTCTTGTGAGCACGTTTGACACGAACATCATGGCGAAGATTGCGCCGTTTATCGTTCGCGGTGCTGACAATAAGGCTGTCGTGGAGAATGATGTGGTGAAGTTGAACGTGCCCCATATCCCGTGCCGCTGCGGATTCAGTCTAAGAGTGAAGACTGTCACAAAGAGAGACGGAACTGGTACTGCGAGAATACAGGACAACCGCTGTTATCGTCTCGAAATCGCGGGAGTGCAACAGCAGCATCCCGCCAATCATGTACAGCCACAGGCACAGCAGCCGGCACCACCTGTGCCGCCGATGCAGTCACCGTTTCCACCGTTCCCACCACAACAGCCAGTAGACAATGACGACCTGCCATTCTGATTATTTCTCGGAGAGTCGCCCGACAGGGTGGCTCTCCGCATTCACGAGAGAGACGATGCCCAATCAGCATCCGCAACTGAAAAATAACAACTGGAAGCGATGACCGACGAGACACGCAAGCAGTGGGACAACATCATTGATGCACTGCATCTGGAACAGGCCACGGGCATGACCCGCGAGGAACTTCACAAGAACATCGAGGCGGTGGCCGTCATGATGGACTTGACAACGGTGCTGGCCGACGTGATAGACTCCATGCTGCTTGACATCGACGACCTGCTGACTAAGGTGAAGACACCGCTCGACGAGCGCGACCGCAGCTACTTCAAGGAACTTCGCAAACTGGTGAACGCGGCCAGGAAGTGGGCACAGCGGGCGACACGCGACACCCGCCATTCAGAGCGAGATGACGACCTGACCACGGAAAGCGACTGGTGGAAGAACTTCATCCTCATGGTGGAGGATCGAACGGGCACCGACGACCTGAAAACGCGGCAGCTTATCCGCTGGATTTCGACAATGCCAAGTCAGATGCACCTCTTCGAGCATATCCGCACCAAGGACTTTATAAGACTGACAGACGTATGAAACCATATCCAGGCAAAACGGAGATGACCAGCGGGAAAGTACACCGATGGGTGCTCAACGACGAACAGCGGGCGTGGCTCTGCCGATGGTTCCCAGTGACCGAAAACAAGCGGCTGGCGAAGGCGATGGGCGTGAGTATGTACAAACTCCACTGCTTCGCCCGCGAATTTGGACTCACCAAGAGCGAAGCGGGCTGGCGGGCCATCAAACAGCGGCAGACGAAGGCGATGGCCAAGACAAACCACAAGAACGGCTGCTATGACCGCAAGCGGGGACACGCACCCAGCGAGGCCACGCTGGAGGGCAATCGCCGACGGTGGGAAGAATACCGCCAAGGACTGCGAGAATCGCCCTACGAGACGATAAAACGCACCGACCCTAAGAGATACCAAGCCATCATAGAAAAACGCTCTCAGAACCGCCGAGAAATGATTGCCAAGGAGAAGCGGCGCATCGTCTACGGACTGGAGCGCAAAACGAGCCTGAAGGTCGTAGTTATGAAGCCGTACACCCGCAGTCAGTTATCCCACCGATGCAACGCCCTGAAGCGCGGCTATCTGCTCGACATGGATTGCTCGGAGGGTCAGCCGGGCCGATACGTCATCTACTACGACGACGAGACACAGCGCAGCGCACGGTTCGAGGCCAACTGCATCAAGGACGGCTTCACCTTCAAGCGCGACGAATAACATCAAGCAACTATGAGCGAACAACAGAACAAAATACCCCTGCCGGGCGAGCCGACACCCGCGCCTGACTTCCTGAAAGGTGACGACTGGTTCGGAGTGAAAGTCGATGATGACTTCCTCGACTTCGACAAGCCCTACCGACCGCCGAGATATACGCTGGAGCGCAACGACGTTGCCTTTGCCGACGTTGGAGAAATCCACATCGTCAGCGGCAAGCCGGGCAACGGCAAGACGGGACTCATGGCGCAACTCATTGCGGCGACGCTGGGCGGGCAGTTCGGCAAGACCATTGCCCGCAAGGTGGGCCACAAGGTGAACGGTGCCGAGGGCTTCCAGGAGGTGCCGACGTGCATCCTCTATGTCGATACGGAGCAGGGCGAAGACGACACCATCGGATTCAAGAACCGCATCCTGTCGATGTCGGGCGTGCCCAAGGACGTAGCGAAGCAGCACCTGAAGATACTCCGGCTGCGCGACACGGAGCTGGCTCTCGACCGATGGAAGAAGATACTGAAGGCGATATGGCAGGTGCAGCCGACCGACATCTTCCTGGACGGAATGCTCGACATCGTGGAGGACTACAACGACCAGAAGGAATGCCAGCCCATCATCCGCAAGTGCATGATGCTGGCCACCCACTACGATGCCTCGCTATGGGCGGTGCTGCATGAGAACCCGATGGTGGACAAACTGGTGGGCACGCTCGGCAGCATCACCCAGCGCAAGGTGTCGGAAATATTCACCGTCATCAAGGTGAAGCAAAGCGAACTGAAGGAACACGACCGCAACCCGAAACTGCCGCCCATCTACTTCCGTGTGAAGCAGAATAAGGCGCGTGGCAAGGATGTGGAAGACTGGTACTTCCATTACGTCAGCGTGGACGGCGGCTGGGGTCAGCCCGTGGAGATCGACGACGAAGCGGCTCCGCAAGTAGCGGCGAAGGTTCAGGACGTGCAAGATGTCATGCTGAAGGCCGTTGTGAAGTGTCTGCTGGAGTTCATGTCGCCGCCCATGAGCGAATACTTCACCAACATCGTGAAGGAACTGAAACGGCGTATGCACATAGGCGAGACGAAGGCCAAGGAATACTTCAACGAGGCCAATTCCCGTGGCGTGTTCCACCTGCCTGTCAACGGACGGTACACGCTCGACACCAGCCAGTGCGACGCAATACTCAATGACTTACCATTCGCTCCGATGAGCGAGGAATAATATCAAGGAACTATGAACATTGAACTTGACCGCATCTACAACATGGACTGCCTGGAGGGGATGAAGCAGATTCCCGACGGAACGATTGACGCGGTGATTTGCGATTTGCCGTATGGGACAATGAAGGGCTTAGGCTCTGCGTTGAAAGGCTGGGACAATAGCACCGTGTCATGGGACGACATCATACCGACGGACAAGCTCTTTGCCGAATATGAGCGAGTGCTACGGCGTGGCGGTGTGGTTGTCCTATTCAGTCAAGACCCGTACACGTTGCACCTTCGGACATTCCCGGCAAAGAACATCGACTACCTCTATCCGATGATATGGAAGAAGGACAGCTTCGGCAATAACCTTATGGCAAACAAAGCACCCGTGTCGTACTTCGAGGACATCAGCGTATTTGCCAAGGCGAACCCTTTGCATGATTACGACCTTGCCCATCCTTTGCGCCCATACTTCGCAAAGGTGATGGAGTTCTGTGGTACCAAATCGTGCAAGCAGATAAATGAACGGCTCGGACATCGACACGCAGAGCATACGTTCTATATCAATTCGTCGCAGTTCGCACTTTGCACGGCTGAGACTTATCAGGAACTTATCGACGTATTCCATATCGACAAGATGGAAGGCTATCGGACGTATGAAGACCTGAAAGCGGAAGACGATACGTTTGTAATCGTCAAGGAGCACGAAAGGACGTTCAATCTGCCAGAAGGTGAGAAGTCTCTCAGCAACGTCTTGGAGTTCTCCAAAGACACCGACGGCTTTCATCCCACGCAGAAGCCTGTCGCGCTGATTCGTCGGCTCGTTCTCACCTACACCAACGAGGGTGACACGGTGCTCGATAACTGTATGGGCAGCGGCACGACCGCCATCGCTTGCATCAAGGAGCGTCGCCACTTCATCGGCTTCGAGCTGAACAAGGAATACTTCGACAAGGCTTGCAAGCGCATCAAGGCAGAGCAGGCACAACTGACATTATTTTGATATTCACAATTAAAAACATCAAGGAACTATGAAAGTATCATCAGCCCAAATCTTCAATGCCGCCATCGCTCTGATGAGCGGCGCAATGGCCGACCCCGAAACAAATCTCACGGCCTTTTCCGACGAGACGATTCAGAAGTACATCGACATCGCACAGCGCACGGCCAACCTCATTCCAGAAGTGGAGCAGAAAATGCCCGACGATGACGAGATACGTGAGGCCATGCACCTGATTCTTGCCGAAGGAAACGTGGGTGCCCTGCTGTTAAGCGACAGCCTGATGAAGCGATTCGACATCACCCGCCACGACAGCTACGTGCTCACTCAGCGAGCCGTGCAACTGGGAATAATTGAGGGGACGCCAGTCAGCAAGAACAAGACCGTATATTCGCTCATCAAATGACCAAAACCCTGAAACCCTCAGAAACCCCTCACGCACACGCACACACGCGCGTTATGGTTTTACACCTAAAGCAAACCCCCGAAACCCCCAAACCCTGATATTATTTTATATAATAAAATAAAATAATAACAGGGTATTGGGGAGTATTCTTGGGGATTTGCGTAGGGCCGCACCGAGGGTTTGCGACATTCAGACAATCGACCCTATAGCAAACCGCTGCGTTTTAGTATAGTAAAGCAAAGCGGCAAAATATACCCTAACATTCGACCTATGCCAAAGATACCCGACGACATCATCCGGCGCATACAGGACATCGCCAAGATTGAGGACGTGGTGGGCGACTTCGTGACGCTCCGCAAGGCGGGCGTGAACCTCACGGGCCTCTGCCCCTTCCACGACGACCGGCACACGGGCAACTTCATCGTCCGTCCATCGACCATCCCGGCAAGCCGTGGCGGCAACACCTACCACTGCTTTGTCTGTATGCGCAAGGGCGAGGGTGGCGGGCCGATAGACTTCCTGATGAAGCACGAGCGGCTCAGCTTCCCCGATGCCGTCCGCTGGCTGGGCAAGAAATACTCGGAGCCGGTGGATGACGTGCCCGTGAACTACACACCGCCGCCACCACGACCCGCACCGCCGCCACTGCCGCGACTGACCTTCAGGCGTGAGACCGTGGGCGACTCGATGAAGGGCATCGAGCAGACGCTCTTCGTCAGGTGGCTCCGCTCATTGCCGTGGGACGGCGAGCAGCGGGCAAGGCTCTCCGATGTGCTGCGCCTCTACTGCGTGGCCACCTGTCCGCACGGCCCCGAATGGGTGTCGTTCTGGCAGATCACCCACGACGGCGTGCCACTCACGGCCAAGTACATGAAGTATAAGGCCGACGGCCACCGCGTGAAAGACCGCGACGAGCAGGGCCGCAAGGTGTTCGCCTCCGACTGGGAGCACGCATGGCGGGCACGTCAGAAGCAGTACGACC
>Ga0326512_10000200_pt1 | contig 51838 bp, 40 predicted proteins | sample 1_2617_0518_D_FD_203652 | JGI IMG/M metagenome (GOLD analysis project Ga0326512, IMG submission 203652) | Bovine rumen microbial communities from UC Davis, California, United States - 1_2617_0518 | ecosystem: Host-associated > Mammals > Digestive system > Stomach > Rumen | place: USA...
TTGTGTATACCTCTCATCTACTATAGATAGTATAACATACTATACTTGCTTTGTCAATACATTATTCATTGTTCATTTTGTACAAAATTTTTATTTTATTTTTGTTCATTTTGTCTATTGACAAATGAGTTGAATTGTGTGATAATGTTATTAGTAAGAATGAGCGTTGAATCGACATAAAAAAGTTGTAAGTGTTTTTGTTATGCAAAATACGGCACGCATGTTTGTCCGCGTGCCGAGCAAAATATCGAGTATCTACGCAGTATTCAGTACACAGTGTATGGGGGGATAATTTCGGGATTTTTTCTGAAAAATTTTTGAATTTGGCTTTGGCTCGACAAAAAAATCTCCAAAAGTATTTTTGAATTTGAAATACGAAATCCAAAAGTATTTTTGAATTTGAAATACGAAAAAGGATTAAAGGATTTGTCGTAGACAAACCCTCTTTTTTAATTTTTATCTTGACAAAAGTGAAAAATTTTAGTATAATATAATTATATAGAAGAGCGGGAAACGTTTTTCTAAAACAAAAATAACAGAACAAAAGAAAAGGAGAGTTTGAATATGAGTATATATTTAGACGAGAAAGACTTCTTTCCTGCGGAAAATCGTTTAACAATAGAAAAAGATAGTAATAATGATAAAGAAGTTCTTGAAGATAATCAGTTGGCGGAAGGCGACTCCGCTTATATCAAAATGGATTGGTCATTAGAATCACCACAGGAAAGAATAACAAAAGTAGAAGAAATCATAGCAAATACTCCCTCAGAAAGATTAACTCCTGAATATTTAGAGAAATTAGCGGATTATGCTGTATACGCGATGGATAAAGAAGAAAGAAAACAACGAAAGATATTAACAGAAAATAGATTAGTAACAGTGAACAAGCGGGAGGCTTCTTATGAAGGTTTGGTAAGCAAATTAGAAAATGGGGAAGATGGACTTTATAATATGATGATAAATGATAAAAATGTCCTTCTTGATCCAAAGAAAGAAATTACACAAGAAGATATTGAAACAATTCCAGGTCTTAAAGAATTGCGGGAATCGATTGCTAAGGTAGAAGCAGAAGCTAAGATGGCAACTGGCAAACGAAAATTTTTACTAAAGAAACAAGTTATTGAAATGCGCCAAGACCAATATGTAATAAAAAATGCTTTTAAGCAGCCAATGTGTTCCAAAAATTTTACAAAGACAGTGGCTAAACTTAGTTTAGATGAAAAAATTTATATTAATGAAAAGGGTGAGATTTGTTCCACTGGTGTTATAAATTTTTACAATCCCGCCCATATAGTTGCTCTCTTGTGTAATTACTCAGGCTTAAAAATGGAAGTTTGGGGTAATTTTAAATCTGATATGTGGGCGATGATGCTTGACTTTGAAGAATTGGTAGATAGAGCATTAAAATATAAATATCCTATGTATTATAAATTAATTATTTATAAGATTGATGGAAAAACAAATGCGGATATCCAAGAACTGCTTGAAGAGGAATTTGGTATTAAGCATAGTGTAGAATATATTTCATCTTTATGGAGAAATAAAATTCCTAAGTTGATTGTAGAACAAGCTACTAATGATTGGTTGGAGTGGCATTTTACCTATGAAGAACGCGGGAATTGGAAAAAATGCAGTCGATGTGGACAGATCAAATTAGCACATAATAGATTTTTTTCAAAAAATAATACAAGCAAAGATGGTTGGTATAGTATATGTAAAGAATGCCGCAATGCTAAAACAAAAGAGAAGAAAACGAGGTGAGTGAATGGCTCAAGGAATAGAAGTAGTAGAAGGAGGAAAAGTTTATTGCAGTAAGTGTGGGAAAACAATGGCAGTGTCTAATTTCTATACTTATAAAGATGGTTCAAAATGTGAATTATGTAAAGCATGTTTAACAATGCACGTAAATAATTTTGATACTTCAACTTTTCTTTGGCTTTTAGAAAAATTTGATGTTCCGTATATTGAGGCGGAATGGAATACTCTTAGAGATAGAGCTTATCAAAAAGATCCTTACAAAATGACAGGAATGAGTGTCTTTGGAAAGTATCTCTCCAAAATGAAATTAAAACAATGGAAAGAATATGGCTGGGATGATACCGAAAGATTAAAAGCACTTGCGGAAGAAAGAGCAAAACAATATGGACTTCCTGAAGATGTTAAAAAACAGAAGATAGAAGAAATGAAAGAGGCCTATGAGCGGGGAGAGATTAATGAAGCTCAATGGCAGACCTATCAGCAAGTAGAAGCTCCTAAACCTAAAATTGATTTTGATAATCCTACACAAATGGCGGGAGATGGTGTTTATCCTGTTAATGGTAATTTTGAACAAGTTGATATTCCAGATGTTACTGAGAATTTAACAGAAGAAGACAAAATTTATCTTGCTCTTAAATGGGGTAGGTTATATAGGGCAGATGAATGGGTCGCTCTTGAAAAGCTTTATGATGAATTTATGGATAGTTTTGATATTCAGGGTGCCGCGAGAATTGATACTTTGAAAATGATTTGTAAAACTTCTTTAAAGATGAATGCCGCAATAGATTGCGGAGACGTAGATACTTATCAGAAATTGTCTAGAGTCTATGATTCTATGATGAAAGCTGCGAAGTTTACAGAGGCCCAGAATAAGGCTGATAAAGCGGACTTTGTTGATTCTGCTGGTCAGTTAGTTGCCTATTGTGAAAAAGAAGGCGGTCAAATACCAAAGTATGACATACAAACAGAGCAGGATGTCATAGATGCTGTTATTGCGGATTTGAAAAGATATAACAAATCTTTAATCTACGAAGATAAATCTTTAGCTCAAGAGATTGAACAGTATTTAAAGAATAAAGAAGCCGCAGAACAGATGAGACGAGACAGAGCTGAAGCTAACGCCAAAGGACTTGAAGAAGTAGAATTAAAAGATGAAGATTTTACGGATTTTAAGAAAGCGCTAGAAGAAGACTCTGAATTGGATAAAGAAATTATAGGAGGTGGAGAATAGTGAGTTTACAGTCATTATTGGACCTCTCAGATAAAAAAAAGAATAATCTAAAACAAGGATTGTCAGAAGAACGTATTAGAGAACAATTAGATAGTTTAAGAAGTTTAATCGCTTTTTATCGAGAGTATCCAGATTTATTTACAGATGATTTATTAAAAGACGCTAATCCTCATAATTTTCATTTTTATTTTTATCAAAGAATTTTCCTTCGAGTGGTAATGCGTCATAGGTATGTTTATGCCACGTTCCCACGTGCCTACTCCAAGTCCTTTCTCTCTATGCTGGTCCTGATGTTGAGAGCGATACTCTATCCCGGCTCTCATTTATTCGTAACTACGGGAGGTAAACTTATATTTATATAAATGGAAGTAAGTATCATAAAACAAAATAAATATAAATTGCCGTGTATTAGAGAAATTTAATATATAATTATCGCGGAATTAAGCGGGAAGGCTGAAATGCTAATCCGAACCGAAGGCTTCTCTAGCGGATGAGGAGTCAGGGGCAACGCATAGAGGGTGAGATTGACAAGTATAATCCCTCCACGAGGCCGCGACATCTTACCAAGTAAAGTTGAAGATGAAAAGATATGCTGAGCTTACACGAATAACGAAGTGTAAGAATTAAAGGATAAAAAGCCTTTAAGATAACAAAACTGAAGGAACAGGCCGCAAGCATCACCATAGCTAAGATAGAAGAGTTATGTACTCTAATCCCGCCGCTTAATAATGAGATTAATTGGGATAGAGGTGTATCTAAGAAATCAAAAGATGATGTAAAATATGTATTTAAGAATGGTTCTACTATTGATATTCTTGCAGCGCGTCAAAGTTCGAGAGGTCAAAGACGAACGGGTAAAATAAATAAAATGTCTTTGACACTGTGGACAAAATTAGCGGAAGATTTTTGTAATAATACAGATGTTATTCGATTGCATTATCAAGGACAAAGAGGTCCTGTTAAGAACCCTTTAACGCAAGAACAAGTAAATTATATTTTAGATAATAAAAAAAATAAAAAACAAAGTGAGATAGCTAAAAATTTAGGTATTTCAACTGATAGAGTTTCTAATGTTATTAATAATCGAAGTTATTTAGATATGATTTGGGTATATCAAAAAGAACATTCTTCAAATTAAACTAAACTGCCCGTTTAAAATCGCGGAATTAAGCAGAAAGGCTAAGTCGAAAGACATGCTAATCCGAACCGAAGGCTATATCAAGTATAGTCAGGGGCAACGCATAGTAGGTGAAAAGATATAATCCTACCACGAGGCCGCGACACTGAAAAGTGAAAAGATATGCTGAACTTATAGGAAACTATAAGAACTAAAGGATAAAAAGCCTTTAGGATAACAAATTGGGTTTAATGGAAGAGTGCGTTCTAATCGACGGAGATATACTTAATGAGGTTATAATCCCTACAACAAACGTTGATAGATTACTCCCAGATGGTTCTAGACATAGAGAAGAAGTTGTCAACAAGAGTCAGGTATACATAACAACGGCCGGATGGAAAAACTCCTTTGCTTACGACAAGCTGGTTGAGCTCCTAATTCAGAGTGTCATTGAACCAGATATGGCAATGATTATGGGTGGAACTTATGAGACTCCTGTTAAAGAAGGTTTACTGGATGAGGATTTTGTAGACCAGTTAAAGTTACAAGGAACCTACAATGACGAATCTTTTGACCGAGAATATAGAAGTATTTGGTCTGGCGATGTAGAGAATGCTTTCTATTCTGCAGAAAAATTCGATAAACATAGAGTCCTTAATCAACCTGAGTATGAATATAGCGGAAGGTCGTCAAAGAATGCCTACTATGTGCTTGGAGTCGATGTGGGTAGAATTGGGTGTACGACAGAGGTTTGCGTCTTTAAGAGCACTCCTCAACCGCAAGGAGCTGATTTAAAAACTTTGGTCAATATTTATACATATGAAGCAGAGGATTTTGAAATACAAGCGATTAATCTTAAAAAACTTTATTATAAATACAAAGCGCGGGTCCTGGCTATAGATGCCAATGGACTGGGTGTGGGGTTAATTGATTTTATGACAAAGGCACAAGTAGACCCTGAAACAGGGGAGGACCTCCCGCCTTTTGGAGTTGAAGGAGGAACTGCGGAAGATACTATGGAACTTTATAAGAAAATAAAAGGACCTGGAGTAGAAGAAAATGCAATGTTTCTAATAAAAGCTAATGCACCTATCAATACAGAAGCTTTCTCGTATGCCCAGACTCAAATGTCAAGTGGCAAGGTAAAGTTCCTCATAGACGAGTCCGCCGCAAAATCTAAACTTATGCAAACAAAAGTTGGACAAAATATGAACAGCGATAAAAGAAATGAGTATCTTCAACCTTTTGTTCTTACTTCTATTCTGAGAGAACAAATGCTAAATTTGGTTGAAGAGAATGAAGGCGTAAATATTTTATTGAAACAGAGTAATAGAAGTATTAAAAAGGATAAATTTTCTGCTTTTGTTTATGGTCTTTATTATATAAAGAAGGAAGAAGAGCGAAAGAGAAAAAAGAAAAAATTTAACATATCAGATATGATGTTTTTTAGCTAAAAATATAGTATAAAAAGTTGCTTGAAACTTGGACAAGGTAAGATAAAAAATATTGTGTGATTTTTAATTATATTTAGTAAAGGAGTTAAGAAATGAAATCAAGCAGAGGAGAAATTAAAATTTGTGATATTTTAGATGCTGCGGGATTGCCCTATAAGGAGGAATATAGTTTCCCAGATTTAGTTTCAAGTAGCGGGAGACCCCTTCGATTTGATTTTGCGGTGTTTACTGATGATGGGGATATAGATTTCTTAATTGAATTTCAAGGTATCCAGCACTACGAAGCTAAATCGAAGTTTGGTGGAGCTCGTGGCTTGTATAGACAGAAATACAATGACACTCAAAAGAGGGAGTACTGTGCTAAACATAATATTCGTCTGGTTTGCATTCCATATTGGGATGAGGCATTTATGGATTATGACTATATTATGAGAGCGGCGGGATACTAAATAAATAGAATTATTAAATATTAAATTAGTGAAACTTGACATTTTACTAATTTTTTGTTATAATATTTAATAGAAAGAGTAATAGGAGGTGTCTCATTGCGTAATCGAATTGAGGAAATCCATGAAAAGGGTTTCAATATTATCGCGGGACGACAAGATGCCGACTTTAGCCAACCTACTGGTTATCAAGGACCACCAACATTAGATTTTAATAAAATCAAAGTTGGAGCTAAAACTCTTGATGATGCTATTTTTAAATTAGGCTCTTTGAAAAAGGTCAATCCAAAATTGGCTGATAAAGCTACTGTTCTAAAAGCTATTGATACATACGACATAAAGACAATGAGAGAAGTAAGTGAGTTCTTTTATAGAGTAAGCGGAATTTATTCTCGTATAGTAAGATATATGGCTTTTATGTATAGATATGATTGGTTTGTTACACCTTATATTATTGATGAAAAATATAAGACCAATAAAGATTTGTTAAAAAAATTTTATGGTACTTTAAAGACGCTTGACAATTTCGCAATAAAGAAAACAATGGGTGAGATAGCCTTACAAGTTTTGATTCATGGAGCTTACTATGGATACGAAGTAAAAACTGCGGAAGGTATTGTCTTACAAGAATTGCCTGTTAATTATTGTAGAAGTAGATTTAATTATGGTAAAAAACCAGCGGTTGAATTTAATATGAAATATTTTGATGAACAATTTAGAGATACTACTCAAAGAATGAAGATATTAAAATTGTTTCCAAAAGAATTTTCAAAAGGCTATGTGTTATATAAGCAAGGTAAGTTGCCCCCAGAATATTCTGGCGATACTTCCGGCTGGTATCTTTTAGACCCAAAAATGACAGTAAAATTTACCGCAAATGGTGAAGATTACCCAGCTTTTATTTCTGTTATTCCTCTTATTATTGATTTGGATGAGGCACAGGCTTTAGACAAAAAAAAGACTATGCAGAGACTGCTTAAAATTGTTGTGCAGAAGATGCCGCTTGACAAAAATGGAGAGTTAATCTTTGATGTTGAGGAAGCTCAACAATTACATAATAACGCAGTACAAATGCTTGGTCGTGCCATTGGTGTTGATGTATTAACTACTTTTGCGGATGTTGAAGTAGAAGATATGGACGCCTCTAAAGCGGAAACCCAATCCGATGATTTAGCAAGAGTAGAACGTCAGCTATATAATGAAGCTGGTGTATCTCAGATGCAATTTAACACAGATGGTAATATTGCACTCGAGAAATCGATATTGAATGATGAAGCAACTATGTATAACATGTTACTTCAATTTGAAGAATTCTTAAACGAATTGCTTGTTCCATTCAATAATAAAAAGAAAGTTGAATTTAGAGTTCAACTTCTTACAACTACTATTTATAATTATAAAGAATTGGCTAAACTATATAAAGAGCAAACTCAATTAGGATACTCTAAATTTCTTCCTCAGATTGCTCTTGGTCAGAGCCAAAGTAGTATTTTAGCAAACGCATTCTTCGAGAATGATGTTTTAGATTTGGTTAATGTATTTATCCCACCACTTATGAGTTCAACTATGAATGGTGATGTTCTTAACAGGGTTAAGAGCGAGCAAGACGGAAATACAAATTCTTCTGGCAAGCCTGGTGAAACTAAGGACGGGGCCGGCCGCGAAGAATTACCAGATGATCAAAAATCAGAAAAAACAATTAAAAATAGAGAGTCTATGAGTTAAGGAGGACTAAAATGAGTGGTATTAGCATATCTACTATCAAGTCTCCTGAGTTTATCAACATAACTTCTGTTAGTCCTCTAATTTCAAAATGTGAAATCAAGGTATTGTACCTTGGCGAAAACCGAAACTGCAGTTATATTACCAAGGAAGTAGCCACTGAAATGGCTCAAACCCTTCCTGGTACTCCTATTGTTGGATACTATAGCGAGAAGAAAGAGGATTTCGGTGACCACGGAGATCAGATGATTATTGATGGTGACGGTTTAAGATTTAACTGTTTAACAAAGCCTTATGGCTTTGTAGACATCAATACAAAGGTTTGGTTTAAAGAATTTGAGGATACGGATGATTTTGGTAATAAGATACTCCGTGAGTATCTGATGTGTGAAGGGTATCTTTGGACAGAGCAATATAAAGAAGCTAAAAAAGTTTTAGAAGAAGGCCGCCCACACTCAATGGAACTTGATGAAAAAACTCTTAAAGGACATTGGTCAACAGACAATAATCGTGGTATTGAATTTTTCATAATAAATGACGCGATATTTTCTAAGTTGTGTATTTTAGGAGAAGATGTTGAACCTTGCTTCGAGGGTTCTTCAGTAACCGCTCCAGAAGTAAGTTCTAGTTTTACATTAAAAGCGGATGAATTTACATCTACTTTATTCACTATGATGAAAGATTTGAAAGAGCTTACTTTTTCATTAAAAGAACAAGGAGGAAATTCAATGGTAACTTTGAACAAAGATGTTCAGGCTCCTGAGAATACTGCTCCTGCTGTGCAGAACGCTTTGGAGAATCCTGCTCCTGCGTCAGATGCGGCAGCTCCTGCTGTAGATGAAAATTTTTCAGCAGAACAGGGCAAAAATGAACAACAGGTAAGCACTGAAAATCAAGATAATGTAGAAGAGTTCAAGAAAAACGAAGAAGAAAAGCCTGCGAATACTACTGATGATGATGATGATGAGTCTGATGAGGTAGATGATACAGACGACAAGGACAAGGACGAGAATGATAAGAAAAAGCCTACTAAGAATGAATTAGATAGTAATGGCGAAGATAAATATACAGTCCTTGAACAACAGTTTAATGAACTCAGTGAAAAATATGCTTCTTTAGAGCAGCAGAACGCAGAATTGCTTGCATTTAAAAAGGCAGCTGAGGACAAGGAAAAAGACGCCCTTATCGCTCAGTTCTATATGCTTTCTGATGAAGATAAGAAAGAAGTGATTGAAAACAAGTCTAAATATTCTTTAGATGACATTGAAGCAAAACTTTCTGTTATTTGCGTAAGAAAGAAAGTTAACTTTGAAAACGATGATTTTGAGGCGGAGCAAAACCCTGCTGTAACATTTAACCTTAATAGCACACAAGGTGAAGACCTTCCCGCTTGGTTAAAAGCAGTAGAAAATCATGGAAACCGCAATAATTAAGGAGGATAATGATAAATGGCTAATTTTACAAGAAATGGCTATGGTCAGGTAGAGCCTAATCAGTTATCTGCTCAGAAAACTGGACAGATTTATGCAAGCCTTCCACTCGATCCAAATGTAAATGTTCTTCAGAATGGAGAGTTTATGTACTATGATTATGTAAGTGGTAAGGTTATTGCTGATGATTCTACTGGCGTGGCAGAGCCTATGCTCGTATTTAATGAAATTAAGTTGTATGAGCCTTTCTGGAGAACATCTTATAAGGACTTTGCAATGATTAGAGTTGGTGATAACTATGTTACATCAGGAAAAGTTACAGAAGATTATGGCGATGGTTCTACTACAATTGGAAATGAACCATCAGTTACATATACGGTTAATGGAGAATCAGAGACTGTTACAGGACACACAGAGTATCCATACCGTATGACTGGTATTGCTCCTCGTCTTTTCAAGACGAATATTGGTGATATCATGACAACCAACATGGTTAAGACAGGTGTTGAATATTCAGTTGGTAATTTACTCGTTCCTAAGAAGAATACTGATTCAAAAACTCTTCAGTTGGAGAAGTTTACCGCAACTGGTGAGACTACTAAGCCAGCAGGTATGGCTTGGGCAGTAGTTAAAGTTTACACCATGCCTGATGGACAGCCTGGACTTAAGCTCCAGAGAGTACAATAAGAATAGGAGGATAAAAGATTATGGCATTACAGTATAAAGATATGCTTACATTAGCGAAGACTGTAGCTAGAGCTAATACTTCTTCTCCTGTTGCTTATAGTTTTGGAGATAAGAAATATAGCTACGCAGAGTTACAAGAAACTCTTCGTGATGAGTTCAAAGAAATTGCTGGTACTTATGCTCTTTATAGAGAAAATAAGAATACAGTATTTAGTTTAATGGAAGAAACAATTGATGATGTTCTTCCTGCAAGAGTTATGGAAAGTTACTCTCAGTTTGCTGAGATTAAGACTTTTAACCAGGGTGACAAGCCTATCTTCACACAGAAGATTACACAAGCTTCACGTAGACGTGCTAAGCAGTTCATCGGTAAGGTAGGCCTTGCTGGTCTGTACGAAGTATTCAAGCTTGATGGACAGAGCTACGAAGTAACAACCAATGCTATTGGTGGTGCTGCTTCGATTGGATTCGAGGAATTCCTTGATGGCAGAGTAGATTTTGCGGAAGTTCTTGACATCGTTCTTGAAGGACTCGATGCTTGCATTTATGTTGAGATTGAGAAACAGCTTCGTGGTGCTATTGGAAACATCCAGGTAGCTAACAAGTCTTCTCAGACAACTTTCGTAGAGAAGGAAATGGATAGACTTATCAGTATTGCTGATGCTTATGGAGGAAAGTCTGCTATTTATTGTGCTTTTGAGTTTGCAGCTACAATCGTTCCTGATTCTGGATGGATTTCAGAAGACCATAAGAACCAGAGATGGAACAATGGTTATATTGCTAATTACAAAGGACATGATGTAATCGTACTTCCTCAGTCTTATGAAGATGAGACCAATGAAGTTAAGGTTATTGATCCTTCATACGCTTATATTATCCCTGTTGGTGCTGAGAAGCCTGTTAAGATCGCTCTTGAGGGTGGCGCTATCGTTGATGAATATAACAACTATGATCGTTCTAGAGAAGTTCAGATTTATAAGAAGATTGGTGTTCGTGCTGTCTTCTCAAATGCAATCTGTGTATATCAGAACTCTTCTTTAAAGAGAGCGGTTAATTTACCTGTAACTAATTAATATATAAATAAAATATGGGGAAGATAAAAGGAAGATTTTTATCTTCCCCAATATTTTTATATAAGGAGACACAAGGAGAAAATTATGATAGATAATAATACTTTAATTTTAGTCAGAAATAGAAATAATGGTTCTACAGGTTATACCATCCCAGACAGGGGTCTGTGGAGGTTATTCGCACCTGGAGAGACTAAAAAAATACCTTTTGAGGAATTACAGCAATTACAGTATCAGCCTGGTGGAGACTATACTTTAAAAAATCTTTTAGTTATTGAAAATAAAGAAGCTCTTGATATGTTAAATATACAAGTAGAGCCAGAATATAATTATACTGAGGCAGATATTCGTCAAGTACTCTTAAGTGGAACAATAGAACAGCTAGAAGATTTCTTAGATTTTGCTCCAGAGGGGGCAATAGAACTTTGCAAAGATATTGCAGTCAAGGAAGAAATTCCTGATATAAGAAAAAGAGATATCATTAGCAAAGTCACGGGTTTTAATATAAATAATGCTATTAATGTAAATCATGCTATGAATGCGGAAGATAAAAAACCTCAAGAAGAGAAGAAAGAAAGAAGAGTTAAAATTGATGCGGAAGAGCCTGCTACAAGGCAGCGTCGTACATCTCCAATCGCTCCTTCTTCAGAGTCTAAAGCAGCAGAGAAGCCGGTTTCCGCAGTTCCTAATTATAAAGTAGTTACAAAAAAATAAAAGAAAGTGAGGTGTGGTATGGCTACACAAAAAGGAATGCCAAGAGATAATACTAAGCCAACCTCATTTCTAACTATATATGATGCATTCTTCTCGCGTATTACAGATGATATGTATTTGGAATTAACAAAAGAAGATACTTACCAGATGTTACAAGATCTATTAGTAAATAGTCTTTCTCGATTTGAATTTCCAAGATTCGACATATTTGATTATGAACTTGGCTCTTGGGGGTATCTGGGTGAGTATGATGGAATAGAAAGTAACGATAATGAAGTTACCGCCTACGGATGGGTAGGCGGTACTTTTAATATACAGCTTACTGGGGAAGAAATAAATATCATTGCATTGAATATGGTTATAGAATGGTTAGGTCAGCAACTTGATACGACAGAAAATACTAGAATGAAATATTCTGGAAGTGACTTTAAATTTACCTCTCAAGCCAACCATATGGCTAAATTAAAAGTAACTATAGATTCTCATAAACAAGATTGTTTACATTTGCAGAGAATTTACAAAAGAAGAATTAGAACAGTCGATGGACAGATCCAGTCTACCATGGGCACGATTGTGAGTCAACCTAAATATGGTTTTAAAATATAATATTGAGATTGATAATGATGCAATAATCGGAAACATCGATCGCATCATTAATCAAGTCTTTAAATTACTTCCTTCGCGTGAAGAGGGTGGTGACTGGGAGATACCTCTTCATAATTTGATTTTGGAAGTTGGCGGAATGAATAGATTGTTGTGCGACCAAACAATTTTATTTTCCTTATTATGCAAAATGGAGGCTTTAACAGTCTTAACAGATACAGAAGATTATCTTGCTTTTAGAAAGTTAATCTTTGAGTGTTTATCATTGTTGAAGCAGTTAAAATTATGTCTAGTTTAGATAGGATGAAAGCAAGGGTGGAATACACTGGATATGATGCAGCGGATGGTCGCAATGTCACAGGAAAATATAAGAGCTTTCATGCTGCATTAAAGGACAGTTATCAAGCTGAATGGATTACGCTTAATAAAGGTTTAGACAATGAACAGAGATGGCGTTGTTTAATAAATCCTTCCCGCCTGACAGAAAACTTTGATAAGAAAGTTCTGTCGATTGATTTTAAGTCAGGTGTGAGAGAAGGAACTGTATTTTGGTGGGATAGAACCGAGAAGCATTGGATGATAGACCTTCAGCAACATACGGAGGAAGCCTACTTCAGAGGAACTATCACCCGCGCAGATTATGAAATTGATGTTGATGGTGATACATATTGGGCAATTGCGCGGGGCCCGGTTGAGACATCTACAGACTGGCAAACTAAGCACCAGATATCTTGGAATAATCTTAATTATTCTTTAGTGTTAAAAGTAGAGAAAAACAGCAAAACTGTTAATTTCTTTACTCGACATCAGGTGGTTAAAATTAAATTAACCTACCCTGATATAGAAACGGGGAAAACAATAGAAGAGTATCATAATTGGAAGGTCGTAGCAACAGATAAATATTCAAGTGATTTTTTAATTGAGATTTATTTAGATGAATGGAATGATAATCCGATGGAAGATGCGGAAATCGACCCTACGCCGGATGAGCCAGATACGATGCAGCCTTATATCGACGGCCCGCGCCTTGTATATGGTTTTGACACCGATTTGTCTTATTCTATTGTTGGAATAACAAGTGGTGCTTGGACAGTGAACTCTAGTAAAGTCAAAATTAGTTCATCAACTTCTACTTCGTGTATGTTAGAAATTTTGACAGGAAAACCTACAAAGTTTATTTTAACATTCACAGGTGATGATGGTACTGTGGTAAACCAAGAAATTGTAGTCCAGTCGTTTTAAGAGATAAAAGGAGGTTAGTATGAGAGGTTCTAAAATGAATGGCTTTAACGGTAAGTTTTACTCATCTTTTCTCTCTTGTGAAAAAGATACTGAAACTATCATAAAAAAGTTGTTTGTTGATAGCAGACCTTATAGCGATGAATTAAAGCGTTTGCTTTTAATTAACACTAAAGACTGTTTATTAGATAAAACTAATCCTACATACTTAAAAAAGATAAAAGAAACTTCAGTTGCAGATTTAAGACAAAAGCAATATATAAAAACAAGCCCTAAATTGGCGATGGGAGAAAACGAAGAAGTTAAATCTTATATTCTCATTACATTTGATAATTTTACTCCTAATAAAGAAAATGATTTTTATAGAGATTGCATTATTGAAATTGATATAATTTGTCATACAGACTATTGGGATTTGGAGGGGTTCGCAGTTAGACCTATAAAAATTGCGGGATATATTGATGGCATTTTAAATGAATCCAAATTATCTGGAATTGGAACTTTGAATTTTTTAAGTTGCAATGAAATTGTCCTTAATCAGAACTTGTCTGGCTATTGTTTGATGTATAGTGCTACCCACGGTAATGATGACATTATCGAGGGGAGTGAAGACTAATGGAGCAATTAGACGAGTTATTATTATTATCGGGAAATGATATACCATTTAGGATGGGGCGATGTAGTATACACCAGCCCCGCTTAAATGAAATTGCTTATATTGGAGAGGAAGCTTTCCATATAGGTAGTAGATTTTTGCTATTCGATAAAGATAATTTACAAATGCAGGACAAAAGTGGATTAGACAATCAAAGTAATTTTAATATATTTATGTCAGTAATGAATAGTGCGGAAGGTGCTAGACATAAAACTGATGCAATGTTGGTTTTAACCCTTATGTTTCCAAAAGCTAAGGTTAAAATAGATAAAGATAAAATACTTCTTCAACAAGAAAATATTGAGTCAAGTGTCAATGAATATAATTTTGACGAATTTCAGGATATAGTTCGTCAGATGTTTTGTTTGAATAGTATGGGCGGTGAAAATGGGCAATACAATCCCGCCGATGCTCTTGCCAACAAAATTGCAGAAAAGTTTAAAAAGAGGCAACAAAGACTTGCGGGTATGAAAGAAATTCAGAAAGTTAATATATTTAGCCGTTATGCATCTATACTCGCAGTAGGATTGCAAAAGGATATGAATGAAATAATGCAATATACTGTTTATCAGATCATGGACGAATTTGAAAGATTCAAATTAAAACAAGATTTTGATGTCTATGTACAAGCGAAGATGGCGGGGGCAAAAGATATGGAAGAAGTGAAGAATTGGATGGAAGATATCCATTCTTAATATTTTAAAGGAGGAAGAGTGTTATGCCGATAGCACCGGAGCACAAGGAGATTCTCTTATCTCAGAGTGAGAGTAAAACCTTGCCAGAATGGATTGAGTTTTTTGATTCTCAATATACTAAAAATCAAATTTATTCTTTTTGCTATCATAATAGAAAAAAGATAAAAAAAATATCTGATATAGAAAAAAGTCAAATTCAAAGTAAAAATGCAAGAAAATGGCATATAAATCAAGATTACTTTAAGACTTGGAATTCTAATATGGCTTATATGCTAGGATTTTGGTATGCAGATGGATGTATTTATGGTGGTAAGATGTTTGATATTACTGTACAGAACAAAGATAAATACATTATAAAAAAATTTGCTAAAGAATTAAAATATGAAGGACCTATTCAAGATTATGTAGATAGACAAGCATCAAGAATTAATTTCTGTTGTAAAGTTATCTATGATGATTTAATTAAATTAGGTGGATCAGAACAAAAGAGTTTGACTTTAAATTTTCCTACTACAATTATACCTGAAGAATATTTATCAGATTTTATTAGAGGATATTTTGATGGTGATGGATGTGTTTGTTTAATTAAAAATAATAGAATAAATACAAGTTTTTGTTGTGGGAGTAAAAAATTTTTAGATGAATTACTAAGAATATTAAAAGAAAAAGCCGGAATCCAAGGAGGTAGCTATGATGCTATTTCTAAAACACTTCGTTTTGGGAAAAAAGATTCTTTAAAGCTTTATTCTTTTATGTATAAAAATAACCCTGAGTTATTTTTGTTAAGAAAAAAAGTTAAATTTCAAAAATTTTTTAACTAAAATTTTAAGGAGGAAAAAACACATGAAATTTGGTGTGAATAATCTCGCACTAATATACCCTATCCAGTAACCGCTGGGGTCATTTGATAAAAATGGCTATCGGGGAATGCACTTAAAGTGAGAATCCCGAGTCATGGCATATTAACAAATGCCGCGATGTAGAGACTAGTAACCTTAATAGGTTATGTAGATTTACTATTGGTATGTAAATCGAAATGGGTATATAACTACCTAGAGTAGTTATAAGAGATAGTCCATAATATTATTAAATATTATGAAGAGAAATTTGTGATGTGACCTTCAAAGCAGCAGCAAAGAATCAAAAAGTTGGTAATAAAGTTTTTGCTAAGTATCAACCAGTATTTATGATTGATACAGCAAGAACATCTAACTTTGAGCAGGCTTCTACAACTGTTTATGCACAGGGTGGTAGAGGTTATGCTCGTTTGCTCGCTTGGGAAGGTGAGAAGACAATGACCTTTACAGTAGAAGACGCTCTTATGTCTCCTATGGGTCTTGCTGTTCTTTCAGGTGCTGGTTTAATCAACCATAAGATTGGTGATAGTGCTCGTGTTCACGTAACCCTTGAGAAGACTGTTGGTGAAAAGGGTGCTATTGAAATTGAATTAAGCGACCTTAAAGAAGAGACTGGTATTGATAATGCTACAAAGTTCACTATTTGCAACTGCATTCCTATGTATGCAACTGTTATTGGTGCATCCGGAATGGCAGATGACTTCTTGACTGTTAATGAACTCGAAACAGCTGTTGAAGTTACTGACGCAGCTCCTGCTACCCTTACTGTAGACGCAGCAGCAGCAGGCAAGACAGTTGTTGTAGACTTCTATCTTGCTATGACAAATAGTGTTCAGACCATTACTATTGGACCTGAAGACTTCGGTGGATATTACTATGTTGAGGCTCAGACCTTATTTAGAGATGAGGCAACTGGTAAAGACCTTGCTGCAAACATTACTTTCCCTAAAGTTAAGATTCAGTCTGGTTTCACATTCACTATGGCAGCTTCTGGTGATCCTTCTACATTCAACTTCACCATGGACGCATTCCCTGGTTATACTATTACAAGATGTGATAAGAAGACCATGTGCGACATTCAGATTCTTAGTGTTGCAGGTGAGGAAGATACATGCTTAGATTGCGATGTAACTAAGCCTACAGAGGAGACACCATCTTTTAAGGAACCTGATGTTCCTACCCCAGCTGTAAATGTATCTGGTTCTACTAAAGTAGGTACTGATACAATTCCATCTTCTTGGGAACACACAGCTGAATATCAGGCTAACCAGAACGCAACAACTGTAGCTGTCGATGGTACAGATATTACAGTTAGTGTTGCTGGCGGGGTTGCCGCATTGGAAAAATGGACTTCAACTGATCCTAGTCAGGCTACGTATGGAGACAAGCCTTGGATTGCTCTTGCAATTTCAACGGGTACTGATGATATTACTAACTTTAAGTATGATGGTCATCAGCTTACTCAAAGCGATGTTGAAGATGCAGCTGCCTGGGGCGTTGGTGCGGGAAGCTTTATTCTTCGGATTAAGGCGGATGACGTTAAGGCTACTCCTAAGACATTTACTCTTAGTGCGGATGGATACAAAGATACAACTTGCACAATTACATTGGTTGAAACAGCGTAATAAAAAATATAATAAAATGGGCGGTGGTCATTTGACTGCCGCCCTATTTTTAGTTTAGGGGTGATTTTATGAAAATAGGCTCTGATTTGAATAAAATTCATCAAGATTTATATAATAAAATGCAATTAGAAAAAGATGTAATTAAACAAGAACAAGAAGCACGACAATTAACTAATTTTTTACGTTCTGTTAAAATGAATCTTTATACTAATCCTGATTTTTATGCAACAGAACAAGGCTATCAAAATGCGGAGGCTATAAAAGAGTATTTAAGAAATAATACTGCAAAAACTTTTGCGGAAGAAATGTTAAAAACTATTAATCCTTCTTTATTATTTAAAGCAGAAGGAACCGAGCACACCTTTGAAAAAGTTTTTGCTTTAATGCAGAATATGGCTTATAATGCTACTGAAAATGTTTTTAACAATAGTAATAATGAGGAATTATTTAGAGGTGGTCAAATTAGAGTAGGTATAGGCGGTAATGTAAATAATAAAGGTTCTACATATATTAACTTAAAAGATTTGCCAGATGATATAGCTAAATTAAGTTTAAAAGAATTGCAAAAATATTTTGGTTTAAATTTAAAAAGTAAGGACCAAAAATTTATATATTTTAATATGGTAGATCAAAAAGTAGATAATCAGTCTTTATCTTTAGAAATAAAATTTAAAGGTGAATTATCACCATATGCTAAACATATTTATAGCTTATTGCTTACTCGAAATTTTTCATTAAAAAACTATTATAAAGCAGGAGTAAGAGGTTTGGAAACAGAGACTTTAGAAGTCGGTAATACCACTTTTTTTAGAAGCTTAGTTTCAATGTTACAATATTCTGGATTATCTTATGAAGAAGCTATAAAATATTTTTATAGAGGTGTTTCTGCAATTGAATATCATCAAGATCAAAATGTTATAAAACATTTTAATCATTTAAAAACTATTTATGAATTTACTGGAGGAGGTCAAAAAGTATATACTGGAGATGGTCAATGGATAGATGCAAAAGTAGTTGATTTTTTAGTTTATAATGATCCTTCTTCTACAGAAATTCAAGTAATTAGTGTTAAAAGAGCTATTTTAGATGCAATAGAAACATTAAATTCAAGTGAATTAGCAAGGCATATAACTTATATTGTTAATAGGGGTAAAAATCGTAAATATTGGAATACAAGTTCTTCTTGACAAAAATAAAAATTTTTGTTATAATAAAAATAAGAGATAAAAGGAGGAACTTACAATGGTAGAGAAAATAACTTTTAGTGACCTTAAGAAAGAGCAGCCTCTTAAAATTAAGGTAGTTAAAATCAATGACAAACAAATTGAAATCAAGCAATATCTTTCTGTAAATGAAAAATTAGCTTTGATTACTAATGTACTTCAGAATTTAGCTCAGAACGAATATCCTTTTGCCAATCCTGTGCAGATGGATGTTTATACTGTATTGGAATTGATTTATGCATACGCGCCTGGTATCGAGTTTACTGAAGAAGAGAAGGCGAACCCCGCATCTTTATACGATGAACTCGAAAAGCAGGAAATTTCTAATATGATTATTTCTGCAATCCCAAAAGCAGAATATGATTTTATTATGGAAGGAATTGAGAAAACTGTTTCTGCATATTATGCTTACCGCAATTCTGTAAAAGGCATCATTGAAGATGTAACAACAGATTATAAAAATCTTGATTTAGATGCATCTTCTATTCAAAAGAAATTGGCTGACCCTGAGAACATGGAATTATTAAAGAGCGTACTTGATAAGCTGGGTTAAGTCTGGACAAAATAATTTCATCTTTCTTTTGTTATTTTTAAATTACATTAGAGAGTGAAAAGGATAAAATGGCTAGGGTGTTATCACTCTAGCCATTTTTTATTTTTATAGAAAAATAACGAGAAAAAGGAGATAGAGGCAAATGGCTAAACAATTAAATGTAAATCTTGCATTTGGTGCTGATACTACAAAAGCAAGACAACAGATACAAGAATTACAAAAACAATTACAGAGCATCCAAACCACTCCTTCAACTTTGTTTGATGATGCTCAGTTAAAGAAGGCTAGTCAAGCCGCACAGGAGTTACAACATAATTTACAATCCGCATTTGATGTAAATACAGGAAAATTGGATTTAACTAAATTTTCTGCAAACATGAAACAGGCGGGAAAAAGCTTGGATGATTATAAAAGAGATTTAATCTCAATAGGACCAGAGGGACAAAAGACTTTTTTAAAATTATCTCAAGCTGTTGTTTCCGCAGAGGCACCTTTGTTAAAAGCAAATAAGCATTTGCAAGATTTTGCAACTACATTAAAAAATACTGCAAGATGGCAAATTTCAAGTAGTATTTTGCACGGTTTTATGGGTTCTCTTCAATCAGCATATTATTATGCACAAGATTTAAACGAATCATTAAATAATATTAGAATAGTTACTGGCAATAGTGTAGATCAGATGGCGCAATTTGCCTCAGAAGCAAATAAAGCTGCACAGGCATTAAGTACAACAACAACAGAATATACTAATGCATCATTGATTTATTATCAGCAAGGTTTGTCTGAAAGTGAAGTAAAAGAGCGTACAGATGTTACTGTAAAAATGGCAAACGTTGCTCGTGAGTCTGCGGAAGATGTTTCTCAACAGATGACTGCGGTTTGGAATAACTTTGATGATGGTTCCAAGTCACTTGAATATTATGCTGATGTAATGACTGCATTGGGTGCGGCAACCGCATCAAGTACAGATGAAATTGCGGAAGGTCTTGAAAAATTCGCGGCAGTTGCGGATACTGTAGGACTTAGTTATGAATATGCTACTTCTGCCTTAGCTACTGTTACCGCAACAACTCGTCAAAGCGCAGATATTGTAGGTAATGCTTTTAAGACTTTATTCGCAAGAATTGAAGGACTTCAATTAGGAGAGACTCTTGATGACGGTACAGATTTAAACAAATATTCTCAGGCTCTTGAAGCTGTTGGTGTTAATATTAAAGACACCAACGGCGATATGAAAGATATGGACCAAATTCTTGATGAACTTGGGGCAAAATGGCAGACATTGGGTAAAGACCAGCAAATTGCATTAGCACAAACAGTTGCGGGTGTTCGTCAATACACTCAAATGGTTGCTTTGATGGATAACTGGGATTTCTTCCAAGAAAATCTTGAAGCGGCAAAAGGTTCTGAAGGAACTTTACAAGAGCAAGCAGATATTTATGCAGAGTCCTGGGAAGCTGCAAGAGATAGAGTAAAAGCATCAGCGGAAGAGATTTATAAGCAATTATTAAATGATGATTTCTTTACAGATATGTCTAATGCATTTGCAGATTTGTTAAATGTTATTAGTAGTTTAATTGATGGCTTTGGGGGAATTCAAGGAATACTTCTTACTCTTGGTGGTACGTTTACTCGAATATTTGCTAAAGAAGTTCCTTCTGTGTTAGACGGTATCACTAAGAAATTCGAGATCCTTACCGGTCAAGCTAGAACAAGAACACGAGATGAATTAACAAAGCTTTCTGGTCAATTAGATAGTGTTGCACAAGGCAACACTTCTATGGAAGTTGACTCGCAGATAAATGGGCTTAAACAAATTGCTCAAATGAAAGCAGAATTAATTGATAAACAACATTTATTAAGTAGCTCAGAGCGTGAAACTTATGAATTACAAATTTCTCAACGAGAGGCTCTTTTAAATATTTTACAAATTAGGGCAAAAGAATTAGATGAAGCAAAGAAAAAAGCAGAAGCAGAAAAAGATGCTTTGATAGACGATGCAACGGAAAAAAAGAGCAACAAACAGAAGAAAGAGAATGGAAAAGGTCTTTCTACAAAACAGGTTAAAGAGCATAAGGCTGCGATTGATGTTGAAATGAAAACTCTTGAAAACTTGTATCAAACTTATGTTAAAATAGAAAAAACGCAAGAAAGAGCGAGAGCTCAGGTCGATTCATGGTCAAAAGCTGGTATTAAAGATGTGAATGAATTAAAAACAAAAATGTCAGCTTATATCGCAGAGTTAGAAGAATCTGGAACTATAGATCCTAGTGGTCCTGTTAAAACTTTAAAAGCAGAGTTAGATAAAACAGATCTTACCGTTGATGACTTACTTAGGTCATTCGAGACTTTTGTTAACAAAGACAATACCTTTGTTTCTGTTCAAACAGGAGCAAATCAAGCTAATCAATCATTACGAGACTTAGATGAAGAAATCGGTCAAGTAGAAGGAAACCTTGAAGGAATGTGCGTTGACACTGTTGGCTTAACAAAGTTTGAAAAAAATCTCGAGAGGATTCAAATTAAAGCTGACAACTACGGCGCTTCAACAGATAAGGTAAATCAAGGTAGTGATGAATTAGTAAAACATCAAGTAAAATTAAGTGAAGCTATTACTGAAGTTGGAAGTGGTCTTATGTCTCTTAGTGGTACTATGTCTGCTATGAAGAATCTAAGAGAAGTTTTTACTGATGAAGATGCAACAGCATTAGATAAAATTACTGCCATTATTGGTACTTTAGTTACTGGTCTGGAAGCTTTTTATACAATTAGTGAGGCCGTTGCCTCAGTCCAAGCAGTAGTAGAAGGTGCTACACTTGGAGTTGCCGCAGCAGAAGAGGTTCAAAAAGGTGCTATTGAAGGAAATACCGTTGCCTGGTTTTCTAATCCAATTACCGCTATAATAGCAGGAGCTCTTCTTGCTGTTACTGCAGCTATCGTTGGAGTTACCACTGCCATGGAAGCTAATTCTAAAGCAATTCATGAAAGTGCTGATGCTGCATCTGAATTAGCCGATAAGACAACAGAAGAGGCAGAAGCAAAGAGAGAACTTATAGCATCTATGAAAGATGCTTTAGAGGCATATAAAAAAGACACTGGTACAAAAGATTCTTTAGATGATATTACTCGTAAATTAGCAGAAGCATATAATCTTGAAGGAGATGCTTTAGCTAAATTATCGGGTAAATATGAAGATTATCAGAAAGTATTAAATCAAGCATATGATGCACAAGGAAAAGACTTAAAGAAAACTCTTGAGAAAGAACAAACCGCTCAACAAAAAACAGGTGCGGCTATGCTTGATACTGCACGAAAGGGAATGTCTAACGGTCTTCTCGGAAATGATTTTTACCTTAATTTTGGTGGTTATGGACTCGATGGCGGTGCAGAAGATGAAGCACAACGAATTTTACTTGCTAATGTTAGCAAAAAGAATTTTGGCGCAAAGGCTTCAGCCGACAACAGTATACATAAAAGGTTCTCTGTTGATTTTGATATAACTAAAAAAGATGGCTCTACTGATTATAATAAATTATTAGAGTTATATGATCAACTAGATGCGGCTAGAAGTAAAATGCTATCTGAGATGTCCCCTGAACAGCTTAAGAGTTCTGGTATTTATGCTGACCTAGATAAGTGGTTAGATCGCATGGAGAAGGATGTTAGTGACTATAGGAAACATCTTGAGCAAGGTACTAAAATTTCTGCTCAATTAGGTCAATCAGGTTCGATTTCAGAAAAGGATATTGATTCTTTATCTGAATATAATAAATGGGTTCAAGAAACTAGTAAATCTTTAAAAGGATTAGGATATTCTGAAGAAGAAACACAAACTTTTATAAATGATTTAGTGGATAATTCTATAAATCCTAATTTAAAAGGTTTTCAAACAATTTCAAATGCGATTGATGAAATTATAGATAAAGGAACCAAGATTGATAGATCCACCTTAGAAGAGTTATTTGGAGCAGCTTCAGAAGGTGAAAATGATTATGATACTGCTGCATTAGCAATGGTTAACTGGGGTGCGGTAACAGAAGATAATTATAAAGATGCTTGCGATGCAGCCCAACATTATGTAGATGCTACCAATGCAGTTAAAGAAGCAACTGAAGCTGCGACTGGCGCAAAACAGGCATTAGCAGATTTTGGGGATGGTCTTCTTGATGAAGAAAGTATTTCAAAACTACAAAGCGATGTTGACTGGGGAAAGGGCGAAATCATTGAATTTTCAGATTTTTTGGAAAAATCTACCTCAGAGCAACAAGCATATTTAGAGCAGTTGTCTGAGCAGTCTGCTCAAAAGGTTATTGAAAGTTTAAATGACAAAAAGGATGCCGCAGAAGAAACAATTGCTCAACAAAAGGCAGTTATAGATAATTTAGGTAATTCTTATGAGAAAGCATCTGAGAAAATTGAACAATGGAATATTGTACAAGATGCTTATAAGGATAAAGATGCTTATAAAGATCCAAAAGATTTTGTCCCTAACGAAGCACAGCAAAAGGCATTAAACAATTTACACTTAACTTGGGACGATATTTTAGACTTATCTCCAGAGGAGTTTCAAGCTAAAGTTAAGAAAGAAACGGCAGGTGCTCAAGTTACTGTTGATACTCACACTAATGCACAAAATATGATAGATCAAGCTCAGGCGGATATTGATGCGGCTGATGAGCAAATACAAATTGAAACATATATAACGCTTGCAGATAAAAGTTCTGATGAGCTTCAAAAAATGCTTGAAGAAGGTACTATTGGAGTCGATGAATTTAATATTGCTTTTCAACATTTACAAAACACCCTTGACAAAGATGTTGATACGAAAGAATTTAGTACATTAAAAGATTATTTAGATGAGGCAGCAAGCTCTATTGAAGGACTTGACGATAATATTGGTGAAAATGAAGATGCTCTTAATGATGTTACTGAAGGATTGCTTCGTTACGATAATGCCTTAGGAGAGGTTCAAAAAAAAGCTGAAGACTGGGCGGGGTTATTAGCTAGCGATAATATTCAAGATCAAGCGGAAGCTATAGGAGAATTAACAAATGTCTATGGAGATTTACTTGATATTGATGGAAGTTCTTTATCAGATGGCTTTTTACGGAGTGCTGAAAATCTTGAATTATTAAAACAAGCAGCAGAAGGTTCAGAAGATGCTTATCATAAATTACAAGAGTTAGCGGCTCAAGATATTTTAATACAGTGCGGTATTGATGTAGAGCGTTTTGATCAAGATTTAGCGTATATTGAAGGACAAGTTTTTGATGGAAAACAATTCCCTGATATTGAAGTTGGAGCATTTATTAATGATAGCGAATTTCGTAAGACATTAACTGAAATGGTTAACTCTGCTGGAATGACTGCACAACAAGCTACGGATTATTTAGCATCAATGGGTGTTGACGCAGAAGTTCAAACAGTAGAGCAAAAAGCAGAGGATATGCATCAATATACGGGGGCTGTTGCAAAGGTAACTACTCAGGAAGTAGACTCAGTAGATCCTACGACCGGAAAACCAGTTACTTATGAAATTCCAAGTATTGAGTATGAAGAAACTAAACCACTCGAAGTATCAGGAACACAAAAACAAACTTCTTTTGCTTTGCGGGTCACTTCTGCGAAGAAATCTTCTGGAGGCAATTTCAAATTTAAAAATTCTTCTCGCGGATCTGGAAGTACTGGCCAAAAAGCTCGCAAAACGGCTAAGCAATCTAGCGGGAAATCTAGTAGCGGTGGAAGCTCTAAAGCTAAAGAACCCGAGAAAAAAGACCATGCCAAAGATAAAGTCGACAAATATTATGATATTAATAATGCTATTTCTAAAGTTAATCAACAATTAGAACGAAATGAGCAATTACAGAAAAAACTTGGCTCAATGCAGAGTCATTATGCTGGAAAAACTCTTATCAAGAGTCTTAAACAAGAAAATGACTTATTAAAACAAAAGAATGACTTATTAGCTTCACAATATGCAAATTATCAAAAAACACATAAGATTCAATCACAAGAGTTAAAAGAATTAAAAAAGAAACTTGGAGGAAAATGGAAGGGTAATGAACTTCAAAACTATTCACAATTATTCCAAGAAAACGTAAATAGATATAATGCGGCAATCGATGCATATAATGCAATGTCTGCTGAAGAACAACAAAAAAAATCTAACAAACAAACAATTAAAGATGCAAAAACCGCATATGATAAATATAAAGAAGCTCTTGAGCGTTACCAAAAACTATATTATAATGAAATGTATGATACTGAAAATAAGTTAGCTGATGTAAGACAGCAAAAACTTGAAAATCAGTTACAACAAATTGAGAATAACTTAAAGGCTTGGGAGATTAACATTCAACTTAAACTCGATACAACTGAAGCTGAAAGAGATCTTAATGACTTCTTTAAAGAGGTAGAACAAGATTTCAGAAAGACATTTAAAGATTTAACACTCGACAGTACTTTTGATACAAAGAATTTTAATACACGCCTTGAAGATGCAGATACTTATATTGCGGACATTAAAGATACTATGGCGGAAATCGACAGAATGGAAGCATCTAAAGACGCAAATGGAGTGGTTCATTTATCTGATGATATGCGATTCGGTTCTATATCTGAGGCACAGGAATATCTTAAAAAACTTCAAGGTGAATTGGTCGGTGTTGGTAATAGTCTTAATGACATGTACGAACAAGTTTGGGATAATTACATTGAGGGATTAGACCAGGCGGCGGATAATTTTGAAGATATAAACGATGAATTTGAGCATTTAACAGATGAACTTGAGTATGAAAAAGAATTGATTGAACTTGTTTATGGCGATAAAGCATATGATTTAATGAATAAGTATTATAAAACACAGCAGAAGAATATAAACGAACAGATTGAATCTACTCGTACTCAGACAAAATTCTGGGAAGACCAGTTTAATCAAGCATATAATATGAATAAGGATAAACATAACGTTGACCTTAATGATATGTCTACCTGGACTGAAGACATGACGAAAGCTTATGATAAAATGATTTCTTCTCAAGGAAAACTTAATGACCTTATTCTTAAAGGTATCCAGAATCTAAGAGATGAATATCTCAATAATGTTGCTAAAACATTATCTGATATGGACAAGGCTGTTTGGGGAATGGATTTTGAAGATGTTAAAGAGGATTGGGATTTCATTCAAAAGAGAGCCGACGAATATCTTGACGATGTAGAAGGTGCTTATCAAATTCAAACATTAGCAAATAAGATAGATACAAGTATTGCGGAAACCTCTAGCCTTAAGGCACAACAAAAGTTAGCTGCCTTAAGGGAAGAAGAAATTGCAATGTTAAGAAATAAAAAGAATTTAACGCAAGATGATATTGATTTGGCGGAAGCCCGCTATCAAATTGCATTAAAAGAAATAGCTCTTGAAGATGCGCAGAATAATAAGACTTCAATGAAGTTAAACAGAGATGAAAGCGGTAACTGGACATATCAATATGTTGCTGATGAAGAAGATACTGCAAAAAAGCAACAAGAATTACTTGATGCCTATAATAATTTGTATGAAACCGCAGATAATGCACATAAGCATGCATCAGAATCAGTAATGGATTCTTATGAAGAGGCTGAAGAGAAAATCAAGGAAGTAGCAGAAGATACAACACTTACCGCAGAAGAAAAATATATTAAAATAAAAGAACTTCAAGATAAGTACCTACCTGAAATAACCGCAGCAATGGAGAATGCTAATATCTATGAGCAGGAAACTATTTATGCAACAGGTGCGGTATTTTCCGGGGTCTGCCAGCAAGATAAAGAAGCTTATGAATCTTTAACCAAGACTCAAAAAGACTTGGTTGATGCCATGAAAGGGAAGCATTTAACAGACTACGAAGAAATCAGAAAAGCAATCAAAGATGACTATGATGAGATAGGAACAAAAGCAAAAGAGACGTTCGGCGAAACTAATGAAAATTCTAAGACTACAGCAGCCACCGTGATAGCGCAGTGGGATGGTCAGGAGGAAAGTGTTAAGACTTCTTTCCAAGATGCTTTTGATAGTATTATCGTATATACACAGAATTTTGAAAAGGAATTAGGTGTTTTAGAACAAGTTTCTGATAAAGAAATTACTAGCCCTAGTGGTGTTGTTGATGACTTTAATAAAGTTGGTAACGAGATCGATAATGTGGGAGATAAAACTCAAAACATGGCAACGACTGCTGGTAATAATCTTGAAATATTAAGAGGTTATGTTGAAAGTGTAGAGCAGTCATGGCAACAAGTTGTTAATCGAATCAAAGAGGCTATTCAAGCTTTACAACAATATATAACCACACAATCGGGAACGACTCCAGTCAGCACTGGTATCTCAGAAGGCGGAGGCAAAAATAAAAAAAATAAAAAGAATAAAAACGGAGGAAGTGCTGCAGGAGGAAGCTCAGGCTCAAACGGTGGAAGTGGAAACCCTGGAAGCGGAAGCTCAAATGGAGGAAATTCGCAGAGCGGGGTTCACGAACAAACCGTTGAAGGTATTGCTGGAAACATTTGGATATATGGCGAATGGGGCGATGACCCAACAAGACATGCCTTGTTCAAAGAAAAATTTGGAAAAGCCAAGGGCGAAGCTGTTTATAATGCAGTACAAGCCTTGTTTAATTCTGGGTATGGTTATGGTTACGAACCACAACATGATTGGGATTATTATAGAAAGTTTGGTCCTAGTGCTTATAAGACAGGTGGTTATACTGGAGAGTGGGATTCTTCAGGTAAACTCGCTATCTTGCACGAAAAAGAGTTAGTCTTAAATGCAGAAGATACCTCGAATATGCTTAATGCAGTTCGTGCTGTCAGAGATATAGCAGGACTTAATGACTCAATCAGCGAGACAATAGCAAGCTCTATTGGACAATTGGTATTAGGTGCCATGGCGGCAATTCCTAATAGTTATAATACAAATTCAAATGAAAATGCGAATAATATATTTAACATTACCGCAGAATTCCCTAATGCGGATGATGTTCAGACTATTAGAGACGCTATCTTAAGTCTTCCTAATATTGCATCACAGTTTATTCACGAAAGTTAATATATAAAAATGCGGGAACCGGGACCAGTTCTAAGTGGACAACCCGGTTCCCGCATTTTTTCTTTTTCTATTGGTCAAATTATAACAACTTTACCCTTATAATTTTCATATTTTTTAAAGAGAAAAAAGGAGGTTTTTCGCATGGGTTTAACTACACAAAGTGAAGTGGCTAACGCCTTAACTGCTGCTATGCAGGTAATCGCAGAATCAAATGCACAATCACAAGATGCGACTTTAACAATTGAGGCTGAGATTATAGAAGTAATAGACGAAGGCCTCGGAACATATAAAGTTTTATACCTTGGCAACAAATTCGAAGCCACTACCGCTCATACGGAAATGACATATGAAGTAGGAGATATGGTATATGTAATTATACCAAATGGAAACTTTGATAAAAATAAAATTATTTTATCACCAGTTAATCCATCTACCGCAGCATACACAACAACTAAAAATGGTAACTCTTATGTTGCTATTGGTGATAATATATTTGCAAATGTGGCAGATGTGTCGTTATGTACTTACAGACCACATGATGCGGACCCTACGGGAACAGATCCCAGTCCTATTGTAGCAATCGATACTACAGGATTTGCAGCTTTGTTCCAATCAGCATTAGCTGATTCCCGCATCTTTAATTTTACTTGTAAAATTCAAACTAATATAGAAAAAGATCGTAGAAGTAAGGGCAACTATGGTTTAATTTTAGATATACCTGTTATCCAGGTAGTTGATGGAGTGGAAGAGAAAAAATATTATAGTATAGTAGTAGATATTAATAATATTACAGGCGATCCCTATAATCTATCAGTTCCCGCATTACAAAATTTTTATTTTGAATTACCAAAGGATATGTCTTACGATAACACACTATCTCCTCGTATTCGTTCTTTTGTTACAGGATTCCTTGGGGAAGATAGTACCGCTCCTGACGATATTTTTATTAGAAATATTCAATTATTATCTACAATAGAATTAAAAGAAGAGAATAGAGCTGGATATTATTCTCTCATTATTGCATCTGAAGGAACTAGCTTTCTCGCTTCCCGCACAAGCGAAACGAAAACGCTGTCTGTTAACGCATATCTGAATGGAAGGGTAACTAAAGTTAATAAGTTTGATTGCTATTGGTTTAAGGAAAACGTTTTAATAGATGCTACAAGTGAAAAATTCCAAAAATTTGGTGGTGTAGGTTGGGAGATTTTAAACGAGGTTAGTAAAAAAAGTATTGGAGACGATGGCAAGATTGCTTATCAGTATGTAACAAATGTTTATACACAAGTAGTAGCACAATCAGATATTCATTGCGATACTCGTTTTAAATGTGTTTTAGTAAAAGGTGAATCTGTTATCAATTCTACTATTGTTATAAAAAATCTTGCATCGACCGCAACCCTAGAACTTGTATCTCAAACCGGTAATAGTACGTACCCCGTTGGTATTGGAGATGTTAAACTACAATTGAAGTATAAAGACTCTGGTATCACAAATGTTTCTTCACCAGAATTTCTTGTAGGGTACGCTTGGCAAAGATTCGATAAAAAAGGAAATTATCTCGATAATGATTTCTATACAGTAGATAGTTTTAATGTTAAGGAAAATGATGCTTATATAACTAAGATTTCTTATCCTGTTAGTAAAATTGATGAGTCAAACACTCTTGCTTGTACGGCATATATAGACACTCCTGCGGATGATGGGAATTCTGTTAAACGACAAATTATTGGTACGGTTTGGTTAACTGTCACAACAGGAGAGCCCACTAGCGGAAGAATTATTCTTACTAATGGAGATAAGGTATATAAATATGACGCGGATGGCGATTCTCCTATGGTAGCCGACTATGATGGACCTTTGTCAAGTGCGATTACAAAGATTGACCCTATATCCGTAGCAGTCTATAAAGAAGATGGTACTGAATTAACAGAAGACGAATATCGTACTACAAAAATCACTTGGTTAGTCCCTGTTAATAGTATGATTACTCTTCTCTCACCTTCACAGAAAACTGATACAGTTACTAATCCAGGTTATTATACTATAAGTGGATTGTATAGTAGTTATTCAACATTAAATTATAGCATTGCGTCTTCTTATAATAAAAATAAATTAGATAACACTATTATAGTGAAAGCAACTGCGCCTTCCGCAATATTAAAAGACACTGTGTCTAATGTAGCAAACATTAGATTTTTAAAAGATGGAGAGGCGGGAACCAATGGCTCTAAATATTCCGCTCTTGTTACTTATGGCGGATATGCGTATGGAGAAAAAGGTAGTAACGGCTTACCGAACAAACTTCAGTTAATTTATGCGGCTGATAAGCAAACTTGGTATCTTTATAATCCCGCAAATCCAGGATCTTATTCAGTTTTTGAATCAGCGACTCTTGTTCCTGCATTATATGTAGATGGAGTACCAGTTACGACGATTTCTACCTCTCCAACATGGAGAATTTTTGATGATTCGTATGATTATAAAGAGGATGCGATTGTCTCTCCTGTTTCCGTATCTCCAGATGGCGAATTAACATTAAAGGAAAAAAATAAATGGACTAATACAAGTAAGAATTTCTGTGCTACTATTGAAGTAAAGGTTGCTGCACAACAATCCTTTACTGTTGGTTCTCAAACAAATAGTGAAGAATATGTATATGCTTATTATCCTATTGAGTGTACTTATGTTGCAGAAGCAAGTTATTTGCCAAGTTGTCTACCAACTTTGGAAGGCGGTTTCTCTAAGGTGCTTTACGCATCAGATGGAACTAATCCTCAGTATGATAATAGTGAACCGTTTTATGTATATGATGCGGCTTATGATGGAAGTATTGCGGACTTGTATAACTATAACTGGTCAGCAAGTTCTAATATGAAAGCCAAAGATGTCTCGGGAGCAATCTGCAGGGTTACTCCAACAACTAAATATGATAATGGTGTAGCAAAAAATTTTGTTAGAGTTGATATGGGAAGAGATTCTTCAAAGACAGAACAAGTAACTACAATCCGCAACCAAGTATCTGATGAATTAACATCAGCACAAAATCGGTTAAATTATTATGAAGCATTGCAGGATAATCTTGACATTTTTGGAAATTTTGATTATAATAATTATATAAGTAAACTTACTGATATAGCAACTTTTTATAATGCTAAAACCAAGATTATTGAAGCAATTAAAAATTTACAAGCTTATGCAAAACGCACATATCAATTATCTACACAGTATTTATATAACAACAGTGTAATTGATACTAAAGTAAAAGCGGTTTATGATGAAGCAAAAGCTCTTTTATCTACATTGGATGATTTAGCCACTTTATCTGCTAAGTTAGGCACACAAGATGGGGTGATTGCTCAAATTGAGGCTATAACTCCATCTAGCTTACTTATTGATAATGAAATTAGTTACACAGACGGACAATCCGCAAGAGGTTGTTATTTTTCTATCAATGATAGTATACAGACATATAATGATACTGTTCAAGGCTCTTACACTACTTATTATACTCAATTAGTAGATAGTTCAACAGTATCTTATGAAAGTGCAGCCACTGAGATTATTGACAGTTTAACATCTTTTGTTAATGACAGTAGATTTACTAATTTAACAAAAAGTTATCCTGAATATAACGAAGAAAGTTATTCTGGATATAACGAAGAAAGTTGCCCTGAATATAACGAAGAAAGTTACCGATATACCGCATTAGTATCTACATTAAAGAGCAGAGTGGCAAGTGCTGCACAACAATTAGATACTTATAGTTATACACTTTTTATAGAAAATATTTTACGCCCAATATATGATAGTTTAGCTTGGTATATTAAGTTTTATAACGAAGGCGGATATACTAGTACAATTAACTCAATCACGAGTCAGGTCACTACTTTAACAAGTAAGTTAGCTGTTTTAAATAATATGCTAGCTCCTGGTAATACAGTCAATATTATTCATATAAAGCCAATTACGATGTTATATAATAGATATGAAATGAGTAATATCAATGGTTGGGATGGTAATAAACTTGAGACTGGTGACGGCTATCTTTTAGCTCCGCAGATAGGAGCTGGTAAAAAGAACAGTAATAATACCTTTACGGGTATTGTAATGGGCGTTAAGCAAGTCGCAGAGAAATCAGACGCCGATCAAAAAATTGGTTTATTTGGTTATAGCGAAGGTGCGCAGAGTATTTTCTTAGATGCGGAAGATGGTTCTGCTTTATTTGGCAAATCTGGTGGGGGTCAGATAGTAATTGACCCTGCCGCAAAAATAGATGATAAATCAAAATCAGTTGGTTTATTATATAGTTCTAATTTTTGGAAGAGTTATAATAATAAAGGTAAGCCATCAAGTTATTCAAGTTCAAACTATAATACTGAAGGTATGTTAATTGATTTGACTACTCCTGAGATTAGATTTGGTAATGGTAATTTTATAGTTGATAGTGATGGTCATGGAACCCTAGCTGGTGGTGGCACAATAGCTGGTTGGGAAATCGATGATTCTACCATTCATAGCAGAATGTCTCCTAATGATGGTCGTATAGTAATGGATTCTGGTGCAGTAGTCTCTGGAAAAAATAGTAAAGGAGAAAAGATTTATACTGCATCTACTCCAGGCAAGATTTATAGCGGTAACCACTCTACTTTAGCTTCAATTAATAAAGGATTTTATCTCAGCCAAGACGGATTATCTGTCTCTAATGGAACGCAATCCCGCATTGAATTAAGTACTGAAGGTGATCCAGAAATCTATAGCGGTAACCACTCTACTTTAGAGAACATGGGACAAGGTTTTTATGTTGGTAATGATGGTCTTTCTATTGGTAATACAATTAAAATTACTGCTACTGAGGGTGGACAAGTTTTAGTTGGACGAGTCACTGGAAGCAGATGTTGGGAAATCAATGGCGATAGTAGTAACTCATATATAGGGAATAATGCTGATAGTTTTGATTCATCTAATTTAATTAATAGCGATAATTATTCTATTAAAGGCAACCCAAGTTCAGTATATCTTGGAACCGATGGTATTAGATTAGGTCAGAAATTTGCGGTTGATAGGGATGGAAATTTAGTCGCTAGACATTTGATTGCAAAAGAGGGTGGAAATATTGGTGGTTGGACTATTGGAAGTTCTAGTTTAACTGCTAAGAATATTGAAATCAATGCTACTGGCTCTATTCAAACTTTGGACTTTAGTTCTGACGATAATACAGGCTGGAAAATAACTTCTGACGGATACGCATATTTTAATCATATAGAAGCTAATAAAAGCGGTAGTATTGGTGGATGGACAATCAGTTCTAGTGGATTAAGTGGCGGTAATATGACCATTAAATCAGAGGGATCATTGTCTGGTCCTGGATGGCATATCACTAGTGAAGGAGCTGCCAATTTCGATAGTGTGACTGCTAATAAGATATTTTCATTTGGTGCTGGCGCAAATAAGTGGACTTCTTCAGCAGATGGAACGAGTGCACTGACTTTTGGTAATGGTACTATCGCTTTAGGAAAAACTCCTTCAGTTGACAAACAAGGTAATATAGCTTCTGGTATTAGTTATGACTCTGACGGAAATGTAAAAATTGGCGGAGACATATATGCTAATAATGGATACTTTAAAGGTAAAATTGTTGCTACATCAGGTTCTATTGGTGGATGGACAATAGACGGAGAGAATATTAAAAGTGGTTCTGGAAATACAACATTATATCCTTATGGGCGTATTGAAATTGAAAAACCTTATACAGAGTATACAGAGGAAGGCACAGCCATAACTAAACTTGGCTATTTCCGTATGGGCGGAGATACGAAACACCCTGAGGTTAGTGGATTAAATGTCGGTTCTGAAGGTATTAATGCTGGTACCAATAATATACAAGCTGGGACAATCACGGCAAATACTGTATTCTCAGCGCTGGGGCATGATGGAACAACAACCTCATTTTTTTCTATTGTTTCAGATTTAGAGAAGATTTTTGATGATAAAATGCAGATGACAATCGGGCTAAAATGGAACACGCGTACTATGGAAGTGCATGGCGGTTTGGTAACGTCATTTTCTGAGCCTGTAGACAATACGATATTTTTCTAAGCCTGTAGACCATAAAGTAAAATTGCATTAGGCTAAGATGATTAAAATATAAAGGAGACAAAAGGAATGGAAGAATTAAAACAAAAACTTTTAGATTGTTGCAATGAATCAGAGCTCCCTCTTGAAGCTATCCTGTTTGTGACAAAAGATTTATGGAGAGATGTAGAAGATACTCTTCGCAGAGCAAAAACAGGTTTATTGCAAGAGCAATTAAAGAATAAGGAGGAAGAGTAGAATGAATTCACAAATCATTATGGCGATTATTATTATAATAATTGCTCTTATTATAGGCTTTATTTGGTTTATCAAATTACCTAATAACAAAAAGGTTGCTAATCTAAAAGAGTGGTTAAAATTTGCAGTAGTAGAGACGGAGAAACTGCTGGGTAGTGGAACTGGTCAGTTTAAACTCAGATATGTTTATGGTCTTGCGATTAAGCAATTTCCTTGGATAGTATCATTAATTCCATTTGAGACTTTTAGTCTTTGGGTAGACGAAGCTCTTGAATGGATGGAGCAGCAGTTAGAACAGAATGAAAAAATTGATAGTTATATTAACAAAGAGAAATAATTAAAATAGGCGGGAAGGCGTTTTGCCTTCCCGTTTTTATTTTTTTCGGACAAGTTAAATTAACTTTCTTCCTTTTAAAATTATATATATAAGATGGAGGTATATCGACTATGTTGGAATTATTATCAGCATTCTCGGTCGATCAAATAGTAGTTTATACTATAATGTTGATTCTTGCAATTAAGGGTGGGGTAGACCTCGTCATTTGGGCGAAGGAGTTATATCAGAAAAAGTTTAACAAAGACCACTTAAAACTTAACCAACAAGAAATGCTTGAGCAACATTATGAAGATTGCGAGGAGCGACATATTGAATCGATAAAAAAATATGAAGCATTATTAAGCGAGATAGACTCACTGACTGAGACAATGAACACAAGAGTGGATAGGGTTGAAGCTCGATTAAGTCAACTTACTAAATCTGATATGCATGATATTAAAGGTTGGATAGTTGAAAAGCATCATTCCTTAATGATACAAGGATGGGTTGATGATTTTACTATGGACACGCTCGAAAAGAGATATGCAGATTATATTTCAGAAGATGGTAATTCTTATGTAAAAGGTCTTATGACAGAATTAAGAGCTTTACCACATTATCCACCAAAGTAGGCGGGCGGACCAGTCCTATGTAGATATGGAGTGGTCCCGCTTCCCGCAGCAATAAAATTGAGATAAAAGGAGGTACCCAATATGGCGAGTTCTACACTATACCCCCCGCTTGTGAACTCTTTTGAACCAGCTTTTGTTGCAGGTTCAAATTCCTCGCTGAGGGTTTATTTTTCGTTAAGTAGTCTTTCTAATATTCCAGTAGGGACTGGTCTTACGGTCCATGCTCAAATATATAGACAGGATGGGGTTAAAGTATTAAATACAGTGAATGATACCATTAATAAGCGTTATCGCGCAACTGGTATCATCTTAAATCTCGTTCCTACTAAGAGTGATGTAAATGATAATTACTATTATGTAACTATCAATAATTCAGATTTAAAATCTGCAGTTACTTTAGGTGGAACAACATACAAGGGGTGGATTCCAGGTTGGATATATAAAATTCAACTTAGGCTTAGTTTAGATACATACGATCCACTCGTTTATCCAAAACAAGAGGCTTGGTTACAAGAATTTTCAAGTAATTTTTCAGAGTGGTCAACTATTTGTTATACAAAAGCAATTTCTCCAATGGCTTTAAAAATTCCTATTTTTAATTATGATAGCGGGGATACTACTAGTACATACGATGAAGATACTGTTTATACCATTCCTAATATGGAATTTTTTGGTACTCTTGAAAGTAAAGTACCTGAAGCAAATGAAGATTTTGAATATATTACCTTGTCCTTATATCTTAATGATACTCTTGTAGAAGAGAGTGGCGAAATATATAAGATGGAACAAAGTAATTCATATTTTTCATATTTATTTAAAACGAATTTTCAAGATTCAATTCAATATACTTTATATGTCAACTATAAAACTGAGAATGAATATGTGCCCTCCGCACCTATTAAATTCAATTTTTTAGTTAAAAATTTAGCGACAGAGACCATTAACGCCCAGCTTGTGACAATTGATGGTAATCACCAGTCTATTTTAGATGATCTCACTACTCTTGATGAAGAAGAGGATGAAGGACGAATTGCGTTAAAGATTTACTCTCCTTCAAGCAATCCTTGGTCTGGCAATATTTGTATTAGAAGAGCATCTCAAGAAGATAATTTTGCAACTTGGGAAGATATAAAAATCTTTACAGTGAAAGAAAAAAATCTCAATGATATAGATTTAATTTATGACTATACTATTCAAAGCGGAGTTTGGTATAAATATGGTATTCAATCTATTGACAAAGATGGTATTCGAGGAGTGTTAGTTGAAATCAGTGAACCAATTCAAAGGTTATTTAACTATTCATTTATTTTAGGACAAGATGACAAACAACTTAAACTTCAATTTAATAATACAATGAGTAGTTTTAAGTATCAAAAATATGATAGTAAAGTAGATACAATAGGAAGTAAATATCCTTTTATCTCCCGCAATGCTGCGGTTGATTATAGAACTTTTCCTCTTGGTGCTTTAATATCTTTTAACATGGATGAAAATAATACTTTCTTAGCCAAGGGTAAAAAAGATATTTATAAGTATAATGATATAGTTACATTATATGAAGATCATGCACTTGAGACAGGTCGTCGTCAGTATGATTATACCTATGAACGAGATTTTAGAAAACTTGTCTTGGATTTTCTTCAAGATGGTAAACCTAAGTTGTTTAAATCACCAACCGAGGGTAATATCATAGTTAGATTAATGGATATTAACTGTACTCCAGATCAAAGTTTGGATAGAATGATATATTCAGTTACTGCAAATGCCGATGAGATTGCTGATAATACAATGCTTAATTATTTGAAATATGGTTTTTATAATCCAGGTAGTTATAGCACAGATTTTTCAACTAGTGCATATTATATTGGGCAGCTTGATGGGGACTTTATGGCGAGTGAAAATATCTTTAAGTTAATTTATGAAAAATATGATAGCCAAGGTAAGAATTGTGGTGGTTATTTAAGAAAACTTGGTAGTATTGAAAGATTATGTATTACTATAAATGGTTATTATTATTTACCAGAAGGCACAACTGAACCCGAATATGTTCCTGGTCATCAGTTAAGAATTTATAATAATGAAGGTCATTTGGTAATGGGTAATAATATGTTACTTAATTACAGCGGAGGGGGCGGCGAAAAAACTATTACCATTTACGACCCACGTGGTATGTATGAATTTGATAGTTTATTAAAATTCTATTATACAGGAAGTGCATTAGCAAATGATAGTTTATATCTTTTAGGCGATGCAGAAGGAGCAGTGGTTTCAGTAGCCGCGACAATTGACTTTATATATAGTCTTACAACAGAAGTATATGAAGCACGTGAGATTGCTGAAAGGTCCTCTTCCCGTGGTATTGGTCAGTTCTTTAATGAAGTTACCCCAGGTACTTCTATTTACAAGTGGATTTATTATCAACACCGTATTGAGTCTGACACAGTATTCAAATATCTTAATACAATTTCAAGTATTGAGATTGAAGCCAATCCACATACAGTATTTGGAATTAAAGATATTTCTGATAGCGAAATGCAATATCACGAAATAAATGACACTGGAGTTTTAAGGCTTTATGAGTTAAGTAATATTACCGCGATTAAATATATCGGTAAGAGGTATTTAAAAACTCCATATGATGATAGTACTGTTTCTGATACTATTGTTACAGAAGATGTGCTTGATAGCGATAACCACTATATATTAAAAGCTGCGGCAGATGTTTCACTTACGTATCGATTTGTTGATATTCAAGGAACATATAAAGCAAATACATAAGGAGGCGGAAGATGAGTAAAGTACAAGACACTGCTTTTCTTAAAGCCTTAGATGATGAAAGAAATAAATTCTATTATGCAAGAATTATTGTTCTCGACAAACTTGACAGACCTATAAAGTCGATAGAAGGAAGAGTTCAACAGGGTTCTTCTATTTCTATTAATGGAAGCTCAAGCGTGCGTAGAACTTGTAATATTTCATTAGTTGCTGAAGAAGCAGAAAATGATTTAACAAATATAGAGAATTTTTTATCTGTTAATAAAAAAATAAAGCTTGCGGTTGGTATTGAAAAATGGATAGATTATTCTAAAGATATTTACTACTATGCCAATAAAGCCGATACTGTATGGGATAATAAGGATATCTATGGTCATGGTTTTCCTTCGGTTGGACAGGTAGGAAAAATATACGTAGATAGAAGGACAATGACTTATTGGAAATGGGTTGGTCGTACTTATCAACAGATTGGATCTATTTATGAATACGAAAAAGATCTAGTCTGGTTCCCGCTTGGAGTATTTGTAATTAACCAACCAAGTTTAAATCATACTACAAGCGGTTGTGTCATAAGTCTTAGTTGTAAAGATAAAATGTGTTTATTAAATGGAGAAATGGGCGGAGGACTGCCTACAAGCGTTACTTTTCATGAATACGACCAAGTAATTGGCGAATTGATATGCGGTACCGACCCCCGCACTGATACAGAATTAACTCCTAATAATTATACTGTTTATAATTACAATGGTACATATTATACCTGGACAAGGAAATATGGATGGAAGGAATCAGATGGTTCTTCTATTGGTAAAACCATTTCAGTTCCACAGTTAATTTATGATATTATTTATACTGCGGTTGTTAATTATGGAGGAGAAAGTGCTTCCCGCATTATTATAAATGATGTTCCAAAAGAAATCAAACAATTAGTAAGATATGTAGGCACTGCTCCTTTATATCATAATCCTTCAACAGGACAATATGTAACTGACGAACTTTATCTTACTGAAGACGGTGTTTGGCAAGAGTATGGATTTAATGAAGATATAGGCTATACTTTTACTGATTTCACATATCCAGATAAGTTGATTACAAATATTGGAGATAATGTTTGTTCCGTTTTAGAAAAAATTAAAAGCACTTTAGGTAATTATGAGTATTTTTATGATATAGACGGAAATTTTGTTTTTCAAGAAATTAAAAACTATTTGAACACTTCTTATGTTCCAACAGAAGAAGCAAACGGAACACAGACTTTTTATTTAGATAATAATAGAGATTATGAGATTGACACAAATAGTTTGAGAATTTTAGGGGCAGATAATTACCGAGTTGATTTCTGCGGCGACCAGAAATCTATTTATACTTTTGAAGAAGGAAACGGTTTAATTACTTCTTATTCTAACTCTCCTAATTTTACCAATCTAAAAAATGATTATCATATTTGGGGTAAAAATGCGGATGGTTTTGGTATTCATTATCACTTGGTTATTAAAGACCAGCCTACTGAAATGCAAACTCGAAAAGTGGTTTTTCTTAAAGATAAAGATAATAAAAAATATACAGGTAAAATCAGGCTACCAAAAGAAGATGAAATTGGGGTTAGTTATACTCCTAATGATTGGCGAGCTGAGTTATATTTACAAGGACTTGAAGTTGCTAAAGGTGGAGGTCGCCCAGATATTTATCAACAAGAGTTATTAGACTTATTTGATACTATTTATGAATGGGGGTACTATAATTCAAATGGAACCTTCGTCCAAGAAGGTAGGTTTAAAGCGGATGTCGCTCATAAACCAAATGTCTTAAATTACTTTATTGATTATCTTGAGCCAACAGATAAGTTATATGGTATCTCTGTTGATGATATAAATCCTAAAATATATTCGTACCAGCAAGATAACATTATAAGACTTTATAACAACGCCGTTCCGAACTATGTGGTAATAGATCAAGATATGGATGAAAGTTATAAACTTGCGGTTGCCGCTAAGTGTGATGAAGCTGGTCAACCGCATTCAACAGTTGATTCCGAAATATTTTCTAAGTTTGCTATTGGTACAGGGGGGTACTCCGCACAGGAAACAGCTAGAAATTTCTTGTATCAATATACAACATATAATGAAAGTATTTCAATTCAATGTATTCCTATCTATTATTTAGATGTTAACAAAAGAATAACAGTTAAAGATAGAAAATCAGGAATAAACGGAGATTATGTTATTAATTCTATTACTGTGCCTTTAAGCCCAAGCGGTACGATGAGTATCTCGGCTTCCCGCGCACTTGATAGAATTTGATAAAGATATAAAAGGAGGAGCATATGAGCTATATTATCGGACAATATAATCATAATAGCGCCAGTGCAGATGATGCATCCTTTATAGACCCAATTAAGACCGGGACCGTTAAAAGACGTGATAATTCTGGCGACATGGGGGTTACAGGCAGCACACTCGATCCATTTTCGGACGAGTGTATCACCGACCTGAATCTTGTATCATCTGAGTATTACTATTTTAGAGGCCAGATTAAAAGAACGACAGACCCACAGACTTTTACTATTAAGTTAGTAAATTATGAAGCAAGCGCGGTAGATGAACCAGAACAGTTCGTTAAACAGATTACTGTTCGAGGCGGCGACCGCGAAGAATGGGTTAGTGTAGAATTTATATTCCACCCTGTTATTCAATTTGACACAATTTTGTTCCAATTACAAAGAACGATTGAAGATTATCGTAAATTTGCAAGATACCCTAAAATTGCATATCAACAATTAGGAGCAATCAATAGTATTATTGACAGTAAGGTCGGCGTTGATGTATCATTATTAAAAATTGGGGTGCAGAGTCGCCCAGGTTTAACTTTATGCGTGAATGGTGAGGAAATTCATACTTCCCGCTCAGGAATTTTTGAAGTGAAGAATGGAGTTCTTCCTGTCAATTTCTTTTCTGTTGTTAACCCCGCTATTGAGAGTAATACAGATGTAACTGACTCTACTTCTGTTGAGGGTTGGAAAGCAGATATAAATGAGCAAATTGAAAAGATTGAGACAGACCCAACGTTAACAACAGAACAAAAAGAAGCTAGGTATAAAGCAATTAATTCAAAATGTTTCTTTGGTACGTCAAAGATATATAAAATTGATGCTTTTACTTTAGATTATATGTATAGTAATAATTAAGGAGGACGCAGCAGATGAGCAGCTTTGAAAGTTTTTATGGTGGACGTCAAGGTGCGTCTTTCGTAATAGTAAAAAGATTTGACGGTTTAGACATTAAAGAAAATAGTACATATCGTGTCGGCTGGTACGCGAAAGATGCTAAGGGTTACTTCTATGTCCCTCTTATAGAAAAAACCGCAGATAACTATGCCGACTATCCAAGTTGGGGTACTATCCCAAAAGATGGGGTTACAACAGTAACTTCCCAGAGTGGAGTTGTTTCTACTCCTCTTAATGCAGAATATGCGGAAGGTATGAAACAATGCTTTGAAAAAGGCGGGGTAACCGCATCTAAAGTTGGATATGGTGAATATGTAATTATTGATACTATATTTGGTTTAGGCGAGCAGTCTAACCCAGATAATGGTAAAGTTTACCGCAGAGGTATGAATTATGATGATGACCTCGGTGGTGCAGAATATATTGGTCAAATAGTTGGTCCAGAAGGTCATTCTCCTGAGTTAAGCATGACTACAATTAAAGACATTCTTAAGCATACTGAATCTCAAGTTAGAGAATATGATATGACAAAGGGAGATGCGGAAGATGGCATCGTGCCTGGTAAGTATCTCGCTGAATCCGGTAAGGTTGCTTTTAATGATGAGGTTACTTATGGCTGGGCTACTATTAAAGATGACCACGGAAACATAACAGGTGCTTTAATTGGTTTTACATTCCCTTATTTGGTTCCTGAGATTACAAGCACAAAGAGAAGTCCTTATTATACACAAGAGGATTTGGACAAGGGTAGAATTACAGATGCGAATTTAATTGGAACGCCTATTTTAGATAGTCATGATTTTGGATTATTTGTAGATAATGGTTATCTTACTGACGATAGAGATCCAACTCATGGTGATACAGGGCATGCATTTTTCAGAAGATGGAAATTGACAGTTCCGCATGGTATTAAAGGTGATACTCAAACCCAGTTAGAAATTGTTCCTACGAAGATTAGAGAATTTGCTAATTTATGGAACTCAACTGACACGAGTTTAGCACCAGTAGCTACTGCTGATAAAACAACATATGTAATTTTAGATGACGCTAGATTTGAACATGATTGTGTTTATCCTTATGATGATGCTTCTGTTGTTGTAGCAGTTGAAAAAAAGTCGGTGCCTGGTGTTATCTATTATGCTAAGATTGATGACACATATATGTTGAAGACAAGATATCGTCAGACTCGGTATGACAATCATGAAGATGGTAGAGATTATGAAATGATTACCCTTGGCGATTATAATACCATTAGAAAAGTTTGGTTAACTGATGATGGTTGGTTATGGGCTAGTTATAATTCTGATGAAGATAAGACTCTCAATGAAAACAATCCTATTCAGTGGTGTGAAAATGTAGATGTCCTTCGTAATGGTACTGTGGTATTTACTTACAATACTCTTGAGGATGATGGGGTAACTCATAAGAAACAAACATTTGATAAAAGTCTCGACTGGGTTGAGTCCGTTGCTCTCGCAAATAAAGACAATCCCGCGACATACGATCCTCAAGGCACGAATGTTAATGCAGGTCATTTTAGAATTATCTTTAACAATGATAGTGTAGCAAATCAGACAGGAACTTGGACTGATACTGATGGTGTAACGCACGCGATTTGGGAAACAGATATAACCTGGCCTAAGAGTGTCAGTTTGACATCTGAAGGTTTATTAAAGTTCTTATATAATAATAATTTATATTATGATCAAAGTATTTATACAGACCCTGCAGAAGGAAGTTATAGCTTTGAAATTCCTTGGATTACAAGTGCGTTAATTGCCCAGGATGGTACATTTACTTTAAGTTATAATAATGAAGTTAATGCTGGGGTATATCCTGCGAGTGAATGGAATAGTACAACACACACCTGGACCAAAGTATTGAATTTTATAGACCATGTTACTATCGATGAAGATGGCAAAATTCATTTCTGGTATAGTAACGGAACTGAAGCAGATAATACTGGATATGCTAATACTAGAATTAAGTATTTAGTAGATGCGGAAGTTAGAACTGGTTTAGTAAAAAATAGTCAATATGATTTTGAAGGTGAAGGCGAAGGCAATCAGAAGATTCAATTAACTTGGAATACAGAAACAATTGCCGGAACAAAAGATGTTAGTGTAATTGGTGCTCCATTGAATTATATTATGGAGACTATTGTCACTACTTATGATAAAAATGCTCCAAACACGCCTCAAAATCATTTATTGGTATTATATAGCGACCCCGCATACAGAAACTGGTTAAAGAAAAGGTATTCTTCTAGTGACAAGAAGAAGAATAAGATTTGGAGCTATACAAGTCAAAAATTTACTAAAGAAGATCCTGCTACACACAATGTTACCTTCGTAACAAGAGATGATTGGTTTGATTTAGGATATGTTAAGGGTGAGCCTGGTGGATTACATATCATTGGTGAGTATACACTTCAATCAGGTGAAACTTATAGAAATTACCTTGATGACGCAGTTCCACCTGAGAACATGCCAGGAAACACTTCAGAGGATCGCGGTTGGGCTTATTTAATTGTTAGCGGCTCTGGCGCAGATGAGCGGAGAACTATCTATACTTATGATTATGTTCATAGTAAATGGGTAGTTGTTAGCGACATTGATTCATCTTCTATCGACCCTTCACAGATAGTTATCATGGACGGGTCTAAGATTGATAGTGAAACTGGATTAGTAATTCCAGAGGATGATGCTTATACAATATTACCAAAAGAAAGCGGTTTGTGGTTTGTAGAAACAGAGATTAAGGCTGCTTATTAAATATATGAAATGCGGAGGGCCCGTCCAATGAAAAGTTGGATTGGGCCCGGTTCCCGCATTTTTCTGTATTTTGGTCAAAGCTAATTCATTTGCTATTGTTATTTTGTAAATAATAGTGATGAACTAAGTGTTTGTTCATAAGAGATAAAAAGGAGGACGGAAATGTCATATACACAGTCTATTGTTACAGAAATAAGACGAAAAACTTCTGGCGGCTTTGAGACTCCTGTTAAGTTAGGGGCTGACCAACGGTTTGTTAGTGCGTTACTTAATTCTCATAATAATAATCTTGAAGAACAATCTATCTTAGGAGTAGACTGTTTGGAGACCTCCTGGAGTGTAAATGATATAGATTATGTTACAAAGAAATTTTATAATGGTGATTTAACTTCCGTTTCAAACAATGGTTACTATATTTTATTTATCACTGATTATACAAATTCTGAAGCAACTGCCGATTATTATTTTGAGAATGATGGAATTTATTTTCCTGTTTATGAAACAAGTGGGGCAAGTTTTGATGAAAAATCAGATGGCAGTTTTGCTCTCTTGTGCGATAAACGAGAGATATATTCATTTGATGAAGATGGACAATCTTTGAAGGTTAACCCTTCTTTTAGAGTTATGCGGAAAGAAGTTTTATGCTTAAGAACCGATTTATCAAATACATCAGATGAGCAAATCAATTCAGATGTATTGATTTCAGAAAAAGTTATAGCGCGGAGTATTAGTGATGATGGTAAAACGTTTACTAGAACTATAATTACTAATCATCTTAGCGATTAAAGAGTGAAAGGAGAAATCTAAATGTCAGATACAGTTAAGCAAGCGGGTATCAAACAATCTGATGGTACCTATTTGATGAAAGACATTGGTGTTGACTATTCTAATGTCGATGGTCTTGACACTGCTGCTACTGCCTTTAAAGCAAAGAGTGCGGATAAAGCAACGACAGATAAGAATGATAAAGACATTACAGAGTACATCGCATATATCGTTAAGAATAAGGAAAATCTTAACATTACAAAAGGAGACTATAGTGTCGGTAGCATTGATTTAAGCATGAGAGGTGCTACATCTAGCGCTGATGGTGAGGCAGGTTTTGTTCCCCGGCCAAAGTCCACAGAGACCGATAAATTTTTAAAGGGTGACGGCACTTGGGAGTACCCTGCATTTCCAATATATGAGGGTAGCGATAACATTGAAATTGATAGTTCTGATGGTTCTATTGATTTGAAAGACTCTACTGTTGTATCTGGAACATATGGACCCAGTGCTGATGTTGTAGGTGCTATGGGTACTACCATTACAGTTCCTAGATTCACAGTTGATAACAAGGGTAGACTTACAAGCGCTGGACAACAGACTTACACTTCTGTTGATACCCAGTATGGTGTACTTAATGGTTTGTATCAAGGGGGTCCCGGTAATACGATGTTCGGTTTGGACGCTCACAGCATTGATGGTCCAGATTATGGGCCGGGTACTAAGTCTAATTATGGTCACGTGAAACTCAGTTCTGAATATAAGATGTTAGCTGTTGGTAGCGGGGTTGCGGCAAGTCAAGAGGGCTTATTCGAGCTTTATAATGAATTAAATAAAAAAATGGGAAATGATTACACAGATATCACTTCTGATTTTGACGATGGAACGTTTAGCAACAATTTGTCTAATTATAATCCTGGTAATTATATTGTTAAAACAGTTAATGGGACTACTTATACGGCAGTATTGGCGGATTATAATACGTTTTTTCGTCCAGATTCCGGCTATGGTGCTAATGTTCAGCAAAATCATTGGGTAGCTATGGTGTTCGGACTCGGTCGTGGTTCAATGAATTCTACTTCTACAACCGCAGGAGGGTTCATAAATAGTGCTATGAACACTTGGTTAAAAGGTGATTGCACGACGATTGTAAAAGCAGCTTTTGGTGCTAATCATCTGATAGCTCATGACTGTTTCCTTTCAAAGGGTACTTATGATTCTTCACTTGAATCTCACGGATTTAGTACACAAGCTGAGGCGGGTCATTATACTATGTTAATGACAGAAGCTCAACTAGGTTATCGGGCATGGTCTGATTTAGGGTATAGTACAGGCGAAGCATATAGGCCACTTAAAATATTTCAAAACGAATCTCCTGTGAATGTGTTTGCCAGATATATAGCGGCCTCAGACCACCAAGTTGGGTATGGCTATGTATGGCTAAGGGACATAAGTTCATCTAATCCAGGCCAGGATTATTGTTACTTAGACCCCGCCGTCGGAAAGGCTTGTTTTTCCCCCTCAGAGAGCGGGGGTTACCGTATTCCAATCATTCTTTTAAACTAATATTTATATACTTAAACTAGAGTTGTGGATTATATATAATTCTACTCTATAATTTTTATTATCTTGTTTACAAGATGGAGATAGATGGTTAAAATCTATAGAAAAGGAGACAGAGACTTATGTTACTTATTAAATTTAATAGTGATTCCAAACACTACTATAAATGTAGTGAATGTAGTTACAATGGTACAAAAGCCACAATTACTGGAATTGAATCTTATCCTAGTTCTTTAGAAGGCGGATTTGGCGTATTCGAGTATTCAGATATTGAACGTAAGAAGACTCGCTTGGTTGAGGATTTATCTAGATTCTCTCTTGTTTGGGAGCAAGATGAAGATACTTTAGTTTTTTCAAGCGACAAACAAACATATAGAACTTACTTCATTTATAATGAGGATGGTTTTATTACTTCTGAAGTAACAGGAACTAAAATTATTGAAAAAAATGCTTTGCTTGCTGATTCTGGTATTGGCAGAGAGCATGAAGAATACGAGCATATTGAATTATTCGACGAGGATGGTTTCTACCTTTATAAAGTTGTTGATGGACAGAAAGTTAGCACTACTGCCGAAGAAAAGGCGGCTTGGGTTAAGGAACATACGTATAGTATTTATTATGGTTATAATGATAATAACTATGTAGATAGTGCTATCGTCGTATTAGAGGATATCACTGAAGAAAAACATATTTTTGTAAGAAAACAGTTTTCTAGCAAGGGTATCCCTGTAATTGAAGACAAACTGTTTGATGAAGATGGTTTCTATATTTATAAGGTTGTTGAAAATAAAGTAGTTGAAACAACAGCGGAAGATAAACAAGCTTGGAGAGAAGAACAGGCTGCTGCACAGTTATTAAGTGCTAAAGAAGCTAAGATTGCTGAGATTTCTAGACAGTGCGCAAAAGCTACTACTGATGGAGTCACTGTCAATGGTGCTCATTATAGTTATCAATTAACAGACCAGAACAACCTTAGTAATGCGATGAACCTGGCTATTCAAACTGGTTTGGACGTTCCATATCATGCTGATACTGAGAATTGTAAATTATATACTAAAGAAGAGTTAACTACAATTTATATTGCGGCTGAGCTTAATGTTACAGGTCAGGTTACTTATAATAACCAAATGAAACAGTATATTTATACTTTGGCTACAGTTGAAGAAGTTAATGCTGTACAATATGGCGATGAGCTGAAGGGCGAATACCTTGAAACTTATAATGTTATGATGAAACAGGCAGAAGAAGTTATTAAGAAACTTGTTAATGCTTAAACCATGCGGGAATGGGACCAGTCCCGCTTCCGCATAAATATTTCCACAAAGGAGAATTAAGATGAAGCAAAAAATAATCCTAGTTCTTCAACTATTGTTTTTATTCTGTGTTGGAGCCTTTACATATATGGGTATAGAACTTATGTGGCGTGGTTTTACTCATTGGACGATGGGTGTAGTGGGAGGTATTTGTTTTCTTATAATTGGAGCATTAAATGAAGGTTATAACTGGAAAATGCCATTCCCGAAACAGGTTCTTATAGGAGCTTGTGTTATTACTGCTTTAGAATTTGTTTCTGGTGTGATTTTGAATATTATCTTGGGTTTAAATATTTGGGATTACAGCGACATGCCTTTTAATTTATTCGGTCAAATCTGTTTGCCATTTAGTTTACTGTGGTGTGGACTTTGTGCAGTTGCTATTGTGTTAGACGATTATGTTCGCTATTGGTTCTTAGGAGACAAAAAACCAGAGTATCATTGGAAATAGGTAAGGAGGAATTATCTTGAGTAATACAGAGAAAAAATTCCTTGATTTAGATGGTTTAAGGCGTTATGATGAGTTAATAAAAGACTATATTCCAATTACTCATGGTTATTATAGTAATGGCAACTTTTATTCTGATAGCAGCTTAACTACTTTGATCACAGGAGAAACTAAAAGATTATATATTGACTTAAACGCGGGCGCTTTTTATGAATATGCGGATGGTGTCTATACTCGATGGGGAGCATACACAAATGGTAATAATATAACTATGAGCGCTACGCAACCAACCGACCAGACAACTGGGGATATATGGTTGAAGATTGATTAATTAAAAATAATAAATAAAACGGGGATATCTGCGGATATCCCCATTTTTTTATTGTATTCAGTAATAATTTAACACAATAAAAAAATTTTTATTCTAGTACAATTTGACATTTAACAAAATTTTTGTTATACTAAAGTTAGATAAAGGAAGCCTTTATTTAAACAAAAGAAAGGAATTGATTTTAATGAGTAATAAAAATATTGTACTTGCCATTGACGGTAGCACCAAAAACACAGGATGGGCAATATTTACAGATAATGCACTTACCGCACATGGAGTAATAAATGCGGGAAGTGCGAATGTTTTTCATCGTATAGATAAAATGATAGAAGAAGTAAGAGAGATTATTGAGCAATATCAACCTACAAAAATTTCTATGGAGGAAGTACTACCAGAAGATGTAAGACATAATAATAACGTATTTAAGCCACTTATGTATTTACAAGGGTATTTTCTGCATTTATTTGATGATTATAAGATTCCCGCAGATTTAGTAGTAGCGTCACATTGGCGCAAATGTTGTGGGATTAAGACAGGTGCCGGCGTTCGAAGAACTAGCCTTAAACCTAAAGATATTCAGTTTGTGTGGAAAATGTTTAATATCCAGGTCGGCGATGATGAAGCCGATGCTATCTGCATAGGATGGGCAGCCACTCATGAGCCGATTCCTGTCATTGATGAGGAAATAGTTAAAGATGAATTTGGTTTTGAATTTGGATAAAAAAATAAGGGGAAGACATAAGTCTTCCCCTTTTATTATTTTTTAGGAATCCGCGAAGCCAGGTTTATAAACCATACTTCTAAACCCCTGTATGACCAAAACCGCCATCCCCGCGTTCAGTGTCATCTAATTCTTCTACTTCTGTTAAGTCAACAGGAACATATGGTAGAACAACTAATTGAGCAATGCGGTCTCCTGCGTTCACTGTTCGTTCTTCTTTACTGTGGTTATATAGTGCCACAATGACAGGGCCCCGGTAATCTGAGTCCACAACCCCGACTTTATTAGCTGGGGCCAACCCCTGCTTGGTGGCTAGCCCGCTTCTTGCAAAGATAGCACCAAATGTATTCTCTGGAAGTGCAATTGCAATACCGGTACTAATCTTAACAGTCTCGCCTGGATTAATAGTAGCATCTTCTGCGGCGTATAGATCCCATCCCGCAGCTTCTTTACTGCCTCTTGTTGGGAGAGTAGCATTTTCGTTTAACTTTTTACAGTATAATTTAGAATTCACCAAAGCCATCCTCCTCTGTATCTTCATCTCCTGTTTCACCGACAGGCTCTGGGAAAACTCCCTGCTCTACATGATAACTAATAGTTGCGGTTACATCAGGTTCCTTCTCATTGCAGAAATCCTTAGTTAAGATAACGCGATACCACTCCTCTACTACTTCGCCCTTCTGCTTGGAGCATTTGTATTCAGAGCTATATTTTGAAAGAGTGTAGGAATGATCTGCCTTTGCATCCTCAATAAGCTGCTTGGCTTCCCGCTCATTAGCTACTCTATAAGTTTCAACAGTTTTAATTAAATACTTCATAAATCCTTTTTATCTCCTTTGTCTGATTAATAAATATTAATTTCAAGCTTGTCTTTAAATTTGTTATATTTAGAACCCATCATTTTTTCTTTCACTCTTAAGCTATATAACTGGTTTCCCGCAAGATTGATCTGTTTAATATTATATAGATTTACAAGTGAATAAATCGTTTCCTCTAAATCGTCAAGAGTACATTTTACAGTTTTAATACATTCTCCATTTTGATATACCTTGACCTCTTGTTCTAAAATAAAAGCATGAATAAAAGCTGTAATATTATCGTTCATAATCACACCTCAATTACTGCATTAGTGTAGTTAAATAAATAATAAACTACATTTTCGTCAGTATCAAAATCTCTAATCCAGATTTCATAATTACCATCTTCTTGTTTGGTAATATCTAGAACTTTTCCTCTATTGGTGAGGCATTCCTTTAAAGCTGAGAAAAATTCCTCTTTGCTTTCTTTTAGGCGGAAGACCGTATAGTCATTTCTTTCTCTGCACAAAAGCATCCAATAAGGAGTTGAAGTTTGCCAAATATCATCTACCGTTCTTTGACAGAGTCTATTTAAAGCAATTGGATCATATGGTTTAATTTGTGCCATGTTTACTTTATTAAAATCATAAAAATTAAAATTTAATTCTTTATCTATTTTTATTCCCTCCTTTATCGACTTTTTATAATAATATTGTATCATAAATTTTTATAAAAATCAATTATTTATTATCATAAAAGGAAGTTTTATTTTCCCACATCCCCATTCTATTTTTTTCCCAAATTCTTTGATTGCGGGAACCCCTTAAAGCTAGAGTCAAATCCCGCTGAGAAACTTCAAATCGTCCATCTATTAATACAGTAACAAGAGAAAGAATGTCCTTCAGTTCTTCTTCTTTTGTTGCACGGTCTTCAAGTTCTTCTAAAGTATAACCAGTCCAAAGGAAAATTTTAATTTTTGGATAATAGGAAAAAACCGATTTTAAAATTTCCAAAACCAATTTTTGATTGGATGGACACAGTGGTTCGCCGCCCAGCACACTAAAGTTTCTTTGAACGCCATTTGCGGAAATCGCTTTAATTATTTGCTCTTTTATATCTGCGGGAAGTGGATAACCACCTTCCGCAGACCATGTTTCTGGGTTATGGCAACCCTTGCAGCGATGAGGGCATCCCTGTACCCAGAAAGAAACCACAATACCTTGGTCACAATTCGTTGCATCATTAAGTTTTAGCCCTGCATAACGCATATCGTCACCTCTTTACTGAAGATGAATATATCTATCTGCTATATCATTCATACGACCTTGGTTATAACCATTTGTACCTAGATATCCACACACGCGTCTGGTTACAGCCATCTTATCCTCATCTTGATTTCCACAACAAGGACATTGCCAATAGAATTTTCCATTTTTGTCTTTCTTCATTTCAATTTCTCCATCATATCCGCAATTATAACAATAGTCAGATTTAGTATTCATTTCACAATACATAATTTTATCATACATATATTGTAATAATTGAAGAACTGCGGGAATGTTTTTCTGTAAATTTCCAACTTCAATATAACTAATAGCACCGCCAGGACTAAGTTTCTGGAAGTCAGCCTCAATATCAATCTTATCAAAGGCGGAAATCTCTTCTGCGGGAGTCACGTGATAACTATTAGTT
>Ga0326512_10000201_pt1 | contig 51697 bp, 80 predicted proteins | sample 1_2617_0518_D_FD_203652 | JGI IMG/M metagenome (GOLD analysis project Ga0326512, IMG submission 203652) | Bovine rumen microbial communities from UC Davis, California, United States - 1_2617_0518 | ecosystem: Host-associated > Mammals > Digestive system > Stomach > Rumen | place: USA...
ACAAGCGCACCGTTGGAAACTACTTTACCTTCATCTCCGGCAGCGTAAGTATTCGGCACGTTAGCAACGACTTGTGCGCTTGCGTAGTTCGTCACATCATGAGTAGTCGTGCCGTTAGCAGAAACATTGATTGTCGTTGTTCCAGTCGGAGTTACGCCAGTCGGAATCGCATCGATAGCATTTTCAAAGCCAGTGGGGAACTCAAGCTGCGCTGATGTGCCGCCTTTAGCACGAATCTTATCAGCAATACCGCCCAGTTCCGTATCGGATACCTTGTAGTTTGACATCAGAAACTCACCCCCTGTGCGGAAGGAAGGTCACTTGTTACAATTGATTCGGTAATCTGTAGCTGCACTTCTGCGTCTTCGGATGCATTAAGATGGATATTGTCATCATCATCTGTGACGGTAAGTTTTACGTTCATGACAGTATCTCCTTCAGCAAGTTATCCGTAACCTTTATATACGATATGTCGGTAGCACCACGCAGTCCGTTCTTGTACCAGTTGACTTCGATGGAGATTACAGACCCAACCTTGAAAATTGCTGTCTGCTCCTGCGTGAACGGAACATCGATGTATGTGTTTCCGTCATCTTCCCAAATGGTAATATCGGCATTTGTGAAGGTTAACTGCCCATCTTCATGTTCGGAAGTGGCGTACACATCCGAGTCGGAAATCAATTGGTTTTCAACCATCAGATGTATGATCGGTGTCGTGTATATCCGCATGGAGTCTCCTTTCTATTAGAAACTTACGCCGACTGCTGACGGTAATGAGCCGCCAAGATTATCCGCAACCGTGGTAGCCGTTACATTAGTTCCAGGTGTTATCGTTCCACCATTTGCAATAGCGGCAGTAGCAATGTAGAGCGTATCGCCGACTATCATCAGATCGCCGATGGCGTAGTTCTTCGTGGCAACAAATCCGGCTTCCACACCAGCGATGATGCTCTTCGTAGCATTGATGCGCTGTTCGATGTATGTCTGTGTTTTGGCGAAATATTCAACGGATACATCACCGCAGTCCGCCCAGATATTGTTCTCCCCCATGAGCGTTGTGATCTCTGTTGGAGTCAGCTGGTATGTTACAGGTGTGGCAAGTTCGTAAACAAGTTGAACGCCAGACATAGCGGCTTTGAAGGTGGCGACGTCTGTGTATGCAGAGTCGGCTATATAAGGTCTTGCAATCGTGGGGTGAATCTCCACTGTTTTATCGACCCTATTGTTTAAAGATGTCCAACTCATACAACGATATACGCTACATTTCGCAGACCTTCCCGCTGACGGTTTCATGTTTGTAATATCAGCAGATGGATAAAAAACAGGGATGTTTGTAGTCACAGCGTATCTTGACCAATTCAGCGTCCCCAAATCCACCATTGCCATCGTCACCGTCAGAGTCCCGTTCGTCACATCCAGCGTCCCACCGTACACCGTTCCAGCCTCGCTCCATGTTACAGGATAGACAGTTCCGTTGTATGGTTCATAATCTCCCGAAGTGATACGAATATACGGATAAACTACAGTGTCATATTCCTGTCCGATTACCGCCTCAAATGATAAAGTACACCATTGATCCGATAATATCGAAAATGTGCCTGTTTTTATGCCCCCATCATTCTGCGGTCTAACCTGTAACATTGATGACGCATAATACGTTCCAGCCTTGAGAAATAACTCTTTTCCATTAGGAGTGAAATAACGAACATTTGAAGCGGCTGTTCCTGTTAATTTGATTCCACCGTCACTTTGCAAGGCTGTCGTAATTCCGCTTGCCGTCCTGTCAGCACATAATGCTGGATTAAGAATATTCGCCCCGAACCTTGTAATCTCCGCTCCGTCCCATCCAGTGATTGGACGAATGTTTGTCGGGGAAGGATCGCCGTTGCCGGACTGTACAGGATTAACAGATACAATGCAACTTTTTAGCGGAAGACCGTAAGCACCATCGTGGAACGTGGCAACAGAACCACTTGCCGAACCAGAAGCACAGATCGCATTAAGAAGATCTCTGCTCAAGTCGATTCCGGCGATAGTTCCGTTTTTAATCTTTTCGCTTGTGACTGCATCGTTTGCAAGTTTTACGGTAGAAATAGCACCATCTTGCACCGTTGTCGTTACATCGGGATGATCAGTCATCCACTCGTTCACTGCATCTTTAACCGTATCCTCATCTACTTGTGCGAGGATGTAAGCGGTGATATTCGATAACGACACTCGCATCGTTGATCCGTTTTGTGTGTGCGGAAAGATGGCAGTGCCATCAATGCTTGCGTTATTCGCAAGTTCTGATATCCGTTTTCCTACTACATCTGCCATTGTATTCTCCTTTACGCATACGGAAGATTGCCTGTTTGGTCATCTGCGCTATATATCAGCGGTATGATTGCGTATCCACCGCCGTTAGGATCGTAGAATGTAATTGTCAACGTGCTTCCACTGATCGAAACAGAACCACCGAACGAACTTTGGTAAATCGGATGCACCGCTTCATACAAGCCACCTTGTAGACCACCGAATGCCCAAAGAGAAAAACTCGCTGCCGGAGATGTTGTCCAGTTCCACAAGGCAACAAGAGCGGCAAACGTGGTTGATGTTCTGAATCTGCTTATATCTACCGTTGCCGTCTTGCCTGGGTAACGAGGAACAACGATCCGAGGCATGGATGCTTTCCATAAGTGGTTGATAGCACTTACAAGTTCAAGACTCGTTCCGGCATTTGCATCATTGTGATACAGAGAACCGCCAAAAGAGACATCATCCGTTGTGCTTAATCCACTCCCACCGATTTGAGTTCCGTGAGTGCCGTCTTCATTGTTTTCGAAGTAAGCAGATCCTGGACGAATGTTTGTCTGATAGTGATAGTCTTCAACGCCGCCAGTCGAGTGCTGATTTCTGAACCGCATACCATTTGCGTACAGAAATGCTTTCTCCTCATACCCTACGGTTTGTGCTTCAGCGAGGAGATCGACCGCAACACCAGCAGCCTGTTCCGTTCCATCGTTATAACTTCCGCTATGGAGAGTTAATTTTCCTTGTGGAGACAGATCAGATTTGCTCATATGCCATTCGAACGAATGGTTGCTTCTGTCTGCAAGAAACAGAATAGTCTCCCCATCAGTATCGTAAATTCTGAAAGCACCACTATCGATCCAGTCTGCGTTAACACCTTCCGCAGAAAGGATACGGACAATCGTGTCACCGTCAACAGTCATGCCGTACTTGTATGTCAGTCCACCGTCCGTAGACACTCCCCATGCTTCCGCAGTCATCTTCCAAACGATCAGTGAAGATGAAAGATTCGGCTTGTCATGCAGATAGTAAATCGTGCCGCCCTGTCCATCCGGCAGTTCGGTGGTGTACAAGCCGGAAGAGTTCTGAATACGCTCCGTCAAGGAATCGAATGTCTTCTTTATCGTTTCCTTGGATCTAACGTAGTTCTTGGTACTCTCCGTATATCTGCTTGCTACGTTTTCAACAGGGGTTTCACTGGAAGACACCGTGGTTTGTCTGTCTCCCGAAATGAATGTCGTGCTGGATACGATTGTCCGATAAAGCCTGTCCTTCCCATCAAAGATGAATGCGACATCTCCGGCTTCCATTGAAGGATAGCCGATATGGGAATATGTTGCCTTGCGATATCTCATGCCGACAACTTTTTCGGCAACAGCATTAGCGACATCCTGTGCATTGTCCGTTGTGATGAACTTATTGTTCTGAACGACTATCATGTACTCGTCAGTGCCGACCGTGTACTCATCGAGAGCAGCATCGTCCGCATTGTCATTCTGAACTATCACCTTCACACCAGTGATATAGGTGTCCATCCTTGCCACGTTGATGGTATAGAGTGCCTTGAGATAATTGAAGACAGGATAGTCAAGCAGAATGCCGATATCGTTCTGCGTTTTGATTACGCTGACATACGACTCGTTAGTGCTGTCTTCCTCAAGATATTCTGGTTCTGTCGTAGGTCGGATCAGTGCCTCGTCAACATAAAGAGAGGCGAGATCGTACCACATAAATTCCAGTTCGCCGAATCTGTTTATCCGAGCGTTCGTTCCGTTTATCTGTGCCGCCCAAGCGATGATATCTCTGAACGTGAGTGACTGTTCAAACACGATTTCGGGGATCGTTGACTCCCACATAGGCATTTCAACTGCCGGAGCGACAAGAGCCACACCGCACTGTCTGCAAGCGTCCACAACGATGTTGTGAAGCGTATTCGGGTACTGGATTCCAGGAGTATACGGCTTATCGAATTTCCGCATATTGTCAAGGCAAGTCAACGTGATTAACGATCCGTCATACATAACATCGTCAACAGAAAACTCACCCTTCTGAAATGCCTCTATCGCTCCATCGACCATCAGACCGATGCGTAGAACAATTCTCGCATCCTTAAACTCATAACTGTTAAACTGCTCGTTTATGTTGTTGAGGATAATCGTACACTGGTTAATGATCGCAGAGCCGACAGCAAGAGATGTCTCGTCAGAAATTGCATCCTCTACCGTCACGCCACCTTGCCAAAGGTCATCATTGCTCAAATGCAGAACTGTCGTATCGGCAAGATTTGCATCTATGTAGTATACAAAGTTGCGGTTATCGCCGCCCACTTCTGCCAAAAAATCATCCGATACTGGAATCATGACTTACCTCTCAATGATGTTGAAGGACAACTGCTCCCAGCGTCTGCCCCCAACGAACCACTGTTTCATCGGCGATTCTCTATCGCCCAAGTAGAATGTCTTCGTCTGCTGTGTCTCGCCGTACTGCGGATCGTAATACGTTACATCGAAGTATTCGTTCGCCATGAATGCGCTCAAGATAGCCGCAGCTTCGACAGGGGAAGGATTATCCCACGCAAGACTTATCGTCCGCTTCGTGCAAAGCGTATTCTTATGCATGATGCCGTCAAGCGTCCGTCCACTGTCCGGCAGAGACTCGTCATAGATCCCAACAGAAAAAGAAGACGGAGTCTGTACTGCGACTCCGTCCACCTCTAAAAACGCCATATTGTCACCTCACCGCACCAGCCGGATACATCCGAGAGTGGCGTTTTGCATTTCCTCTCTCAACTGCCCTTGCCAGCACTTCATCGTTCTGGGTCTTGACCACAAGATTGATCTGATATGGTGTACTATCTTTACTGCTGTTCATTGCCATTGCGTACTGCATCAGTCCTTCAAGCATCGCATTCTTCAACGCTTCAGTAATCTGATTGTTGTTAGCAACGGCTGTGCGATTACCGATTCGTCCGACCATTTCTGGATTGCCAACCTCGTTCGCCGCAAACAGATCCGCACTTGGGAAACCGCCTTGTGCGTAGAACGAAATCTTTGGCCAGGGAACACTTGCAACAATCTGATGCCCAAACAGAGATACGACCTTCTTCTCTGTATTCCAAGAGAAGTGGAATGTCGGCATACTGGAAATGCTCTTTAATCCGGCTTTTAAGTTCGCCGCCGCAGTTTCGCCGATTGATTTGAATGTTCCAAACATATTGGAGATCGGCACTCTCACATGAGTCTCAAACCAACCACTCACGCTGCCCCAGCCACTCGTCAGATTTGTCTTCGCACTGGTGAAAGCGTTACCAATGTTTGTGGCGAGAGTGCTGAACACGCTCGACACAGGAGTCTTAACATGGACATCGAACCAAGAACTAAATCCGGCAAATTTCGCCGTAGCGTTAGCCGCCGCTGTAGCAAATGCCGTAGTGAGATTTGTATTTATTGTTGTTGCGTGACCAGTAAGCGGCGAATTGACATTGCTTCTGAACCAGCCGGAGAACGGACTCCACTTTCCCTTTGCTTTGGTAACAGTCTCTTCTGTCTTCTTCACAGCCTTGTCATTGGTCTTTCCGTACTCCTCGTTTACTTGCGTATCGAGGTTATCCAGAACACCGCCAGCACCGCCATGAATCTTCTTGTCCGCATCGGGAAACGCTTCTTCTATCCACTCATCAAACTGCTGGTTTATGCTACCAAGGATATCGATTCCGAATTTGTCTTTAAGGAATCCGTTGAGCAACGCAAGCCACGGTGTCATGACTTGGAATGCTGTTACGATCATGTTCTTGATGCACTTCGTCAACGCCTGGACAAGTTCGGGGTTGTCTCCGCTGAAGAAACCGACCAATCCGTCAATGATTGCCCTTGCCGCATAGAGTGCTATCTCGTCTACATGAACTTCATCAAGGATTCCGTTTGCAAACTTTATGAGTGCGAGGAATGCGGTTCTTAATGCCTCACCGATGTTCTTCCAGTCAAGAGTCTCAAAGAATACCCCAATCGCTTCGACTATGTTGCTTCCGATTTCTGACCACTTGACCGTCTTTCCGAATGAGATGAATGTTGAAAGCAAGCCGTTTACTGTTTTTGCTATGCCGGATGACGCTCCGTTCCAATTAAACGTGAGGAAGAAGTCGTTAACGCTCTTTCCGAGCGCAGAACCGAGTCCAGTCCAGTTAAACGCATCTGCCCAACCGTTATAAGCATCTACGGCATTATTCAGTTTTGAAGCAAGCGTAGCCGCCCAGTCACTGTTGTTAGCCTTTTCGATTGCCTCGTTCATCTTTTCGGCAATCGCCGTTCCGACACCATACCAGTCATCGTTTAGGATCTTCTCACGAAGTTCTTTCGCAAACGATGCAAGTGAGTCTCCGGCAAGGTCAACCGTTTCGAACATATCTGACGGATTTATACCACCGCCGCCAGCACCGCCGCCGCCACCGCCACCAGACGAGTTCGGATCATTCAGCGCATGAATCTCATCGAACGACATGATAGTCTTCTTGAGGTCATCCATCTTACTGCCAGCACCGCCAGCAGAAGATCCGGCTTTGTCGAGCGAAGCTGCGTAGTCCGTCCACACGGATTTAGCCTGTACAGCGAAACCCTTGCCAGTAAGAGCCGCCATAAAGCGTCCTACGGCGTTTAGAGCAGATGCGAGAAGGTTTATGAATGTCTCAACATACGGAGCAACTACGTTGACGATAGGGGCGAATGCCGCCGCCCAAGCATTCTTCAAGTAATTCAGACCCGACACCATCCGGCTGATCGAATTGTTATACTCCGCAGAATACTGCGTGAGATTGTCAGATCCTTCTTTGATTCCAGCGGTCAGTGTGCGGATAAGACTTGTTAATGCTCTTCTGATCACCATCAGAGACAGGAAACCGCCGAAACCTCTGCGACCGAAAAGTTTACTGCCGTGTCCACCGCCGCCAATACCGAGCGATTTTCCGAGATTGCTGACAGTTTTGCCGATCGTCTTGAAGAAACTGCTTGCCTCTTTCAGAGTGTTCGATGCTGATTTCGTATGCCTCGATACATTCTTTGTTGCATTGCCGAGTTGTTCTACCTTTTCAGCAGACTCCTGTGCCGCCTTGCCGACTTCTTTTTCGGCATATGCCTGTTCGACAGCGGCTACGGCAGCGGCTTTTGCATTTTCGATCTTCTGCCGCATTTGTATGCCGCCATATGCTTTTACGCCAGCAGTTTCAACTCGCCGCCAGTCTCCTCTTACGCCGTTTTTTGTTCCGACAAGTTTGTCAAATCCAGGAATACCACTGTAAGCATCATACCAACTGCCACTTTTAGGTGCGGCATCATTGAAAAGGTATTTGCTGTTAGCGGTAGATCCCCATGCTTCCTTCAGCCTTACTTTTTCACGATTCCGTGGTTTCGTTCCGAAAAGTGTCGAATCTCTCGTCTTTTCTTGGAACTCTGTGGCGGCAGAGGCGGCATCGCTAACTGATTCCTTGACTTCTCTCCATTCGGCATCGATGACTTTTGTGTTATTCACAATTGCCGGAAGTTGGAGCGCAGATTCTTTCGTTCCATCAGCGATTTCGGAGAACACGCTCTTTCCGTCTTTGCCCATCAGATCGGCAAAAGACATCCCAGACATTTGGTGCATCATTCTCCGCATTGCCGCACCAGTATCACCGATTGCACCGTTGAAGACAGCCGGAAGTTGCTTTCCACCGTAGACAGCCGGAAGCATCTTTGAGTACAGTGCCGGAAGCATCTTCGTCATGTCACGATATGACGGTGGCAGAAGAGCCGGAAGCTGCTTGCCGGAAGCCGCAAACTGGTTATCTTTCATTCCGAGCAGTCTTGTTGCGGACAGTTTCCCGATGTCTTGCAGAATGCGCTTCCTGTCGAGTAGATCCTTGTTATTTACCTTGCCGTCATTCTTGTGTTTAGCGATATCTTGCTGTGCTTTCCGAGCCGCATTGAGAGCAGTGACAACGCCTTTGAAAGACTGTGCCATGTCTCCAATTTCTTTTATGGCTTTCGTTGACTTTACGATTTCGTCAAGGACACTGCCGACTCTATTCAGTTTTTCTTCAAGTTTATCAAGAGCGGCGAGTGCAGATGAGGCACTTGCCTCAATCTCAACCTCAAGAACGCTGACTTGTGCTTTCGGCATTGTCTTGACTCTCCTTTACCGCAAATTGTTTATTAAACTCTATCGCCCAGTTCATAAACCGTGCCGCCGCCATCTCGTCTACTGCTTCCTGTGCTTCCGCTTTTTCCTGTTCCATCCTTGAGATGCTGAAAGCCTTTTCGGGATACGGACTCTTCTTTCCGTCAATGGCAGCTGCTATCGCCATGAGTACATACATCCCATTGAGCCATGCGGAATAATCCGTCTTGAGAGCATCTGCCTCGACCTTGTCGTTATAGGCATCTTGCCAAGGTTTAAGACGCTTCGGATTCATATCCCAAAACGCACCGTAAGGAACGCCGTATCGTGTAGCGATTGGAAGCCATACGGACAGGATGTAGTCCGTATATGTGGAGCAGTTTACTCTTCCGACTTCTCCGGCTTGGATTCTTTGCGGTTCGACTTCGTCTTCTTCTCCGTTTCCTCGTCCAGACCGAGTGCTTTGCGGAAAAAACCCGATTCGCTTACCGCCTCTCCGAATGCCGTCATTATGTCTTCGATCGTACCGCCACCGAGGATGTGCTGTTCGATAAGCCGTTCAGCCTCATTTCTGTCTTCGCCAGTGACCGCACAGACGAAACCCATCGCCAGAAGGAACATCTGCTTCTTCTGGAAAGCCTCAAGAACAGAGAAACCCTGTTCTTCCATCTGCGAGAAGTGACGGAAGGTGAGTTCCGGCACGATGTAGTTTTTATTGTTGATTTTGATCGTTTTCATGGTGTTCTCTCCGTTTTAGATAAAAAAAATAGGGGTAGCGTGGTACTACCCCTTGTGTCGATTCTGATGCTTACGCAAACGTGATGCCAGTAGACGGAAATACGTTGATGGTCATCTCACGGATGCCATTGACGCTACCTTCGTTGACGGACATGGTCAGAAGACCCTGCCATGTGAATTTGCCCTGTGCGCCACTCGCACCGAAATCCAGTTCAAAGGACTGCGTAGCACCTTCCAGTGCCTTGAGGCTGGTGAACTTCGTCTTATCCCAGTTGCAAGTGAAGGTCATCGTGTCCATAGACTTGACCCCAGGCACGAAGGTCTGTTCGGTGTCTTCGAGATCCGTGGTTTCGAGCGCATCGGGCTGCCCAAAGAGGGAGGGGTAGCTCTTAATTTCCGTGATTTTGGTAAGCGAACTGCCAGTGCCGATTTTAAGCACTGTATTGATCGTAGAAAATCCAGCAGACATTGCTTATCTCCTTATGTTGTTGGAATTACGAAGCGAGGAACATCATCAAGCGAATGAATGATCCGGCGAAAACGAGCAACGTAACGGTATACGTTCGGACTCGATGAGTCCGGCAAATCGCTTATGCCGTATATCCGCTCAAATGACATTGCTCTCATCGCTTTGCATCCGGCAACGATTAGGTTTTTCGCTTCGCTTATCGATTTGTTACTGTAGGTTTGAATTTCGACCGTGGAAGTGATTGCGACATCATCGTCAAAACTTCCTTCGTCCAGACCGATGCCGATTTCTGGCATATCGATTTGGATGACGCACATTGCCGGAACTTCGGAAGGTGTCGCTGTTCTTGAATTTTTCACGGTCACGTTCGGGTACTGCGAAAGGACATATGCCTTTACGTTCGTGAATACCCTGTTAATCGGATCAATCATCGCCAAACACCTTCTTTGCTATGGACATCAGCTGCTGTTCCATTGCCTGTCCACCTTGGTACATCGGCATTGCCGCTGGCATACCAGTAGACCACCGCATATGACCGCTGTCATCGATGTAATGCCATCCAGGCGGCGGTATCTCCCAGTTTGCAAGCGATTCGTGCTGTGGCGGTACGGTAGACGGATATGTGCCAGCACCGACAGGGAACGGCATTTCTGCCGCAGCCGGATTCTGCGCTCCGTCAAGACCTTGCAAGCCACTACCAAACTCAAGGAACAGGATCGCATCACTTGCCACAACGACTTTCGCCTTAAATGTTCCGCTACGCTTACTGTAACGGACGGCAAGACTGCCTATCGTAGCACCAGTTTCAACGTGTTCCTCAAGTATAGCCTCGACAACATCGTATCCGGCTTGTGCGACCAGTTCTACGAACGTGGCAATGGACTCTTCCAAGAGTTGCCTATACGCTCTAACATCCTTCGCTGCCTGTCGGAATGATGCCCCAGACAGGACGCAGTTTATTTTCATTCCACAGCCTCGTTACGAAGTCTCGACTTTATCGGGAATGCGAGAAAATTCAAACCAGCCGCCGGACGAGCGGAAACAGAGAAATCAGCGTCTGCCGGATCTGCTTTGCCGTTCGGAAGAGTCCTTGGCGTATGAAGGTAAATGAGTGTGGTTTCGCAGATGGGGATGTCAAGGTCATCGGTCACGATTCGCCGTTCAGCATCGATGTCAATGCCGTAGATGTTCTGACTCGTTGTGCCAGCACCGCCCGAATAGCCTCGTCCAGGAGAGAGGACAGCCTCAAATTCAACTGGTTCGGAATACCCGACTTCGGGATCGCCAGTCTCATCGCCGTTAGCGTCATACTGCGTGGTCATCGATTCGTAGAGCGCATACCACATCGTGCGCTTGTTTTTCTCAAGCATCCGCATGGCAGTCACCTCATGCGTAATACGCAAACGGTATCACGCCGATCAGTAATGACTCACGCTTTATGAAAGTCCGCTCCTCACCGTTTTCAGCGATTCTGGACTGCCCTTCAGCACCTCGCATATTGTAGTCGTACAGTGCGAGATTGTAGATGTTTGAAAAGAACCTCTCCATATCCACAGTCGCAAAAGCACCATCGACATTGTGCGGATAGTGCCGCTTCTGGTAGACTTCTCTGTATGCTTGGTTGACCTTGTTGAGCAGTATCGGCTCGTCAGATTCTTTGGGGGCAACATCAATGAGCAGCTCGTTGTAGACCGACTGGCATAAAGCATTCAGCGGTTCGACCGTGACATCTGCCATTTCTGCTCACCTCACTTCTTGGCTTTGCGTGGTTTTCTTGTCTGTTTGACTTCCTTCGGCTCGTCAGCAACAGGCTCTTTTTTTACCTCTTCCGGCACGATTTCGTAGCCGTTTCGGAGATAGAGATTGACGAGGAAGTCCTTAATTAGGACTTCCCCACCATTTTTGCTGACCTTTACCATCACGAAGACTGGGCAGTCATGTTAACTGCGATAGCGTCCTTCTTCATGTTGAGGACGAAGCAGTCATAACGGAATCTGCCTTCAACGAGGAAGCCGTTGACTCCCGGAGGATTGTCGTGGATCTTGAAATCCTGGAGTTTGATCGGGGACGGAGCGCACATCGGGTTCGTGATGATCGCATTGCACGTTGCCGGAAAATAACTGGACGGTGCTTTGATGATCGGAACACCATCGACTTCGCCGACCTGACCGTTAATCAGCATACGCTGACCGATGTCGGAAGCCTTGATGAACGCCGGATCGAGTTTGAGGTAGTTGTAGAAAGCCGGAGTCACGATGGCGATTCTGCCACCCACAGGGGCTTTGTCCTCATCGATCGCTTCCTGCATCGCCAGGAAAATTTCATAGGCATTGCTCTTGGTCGCAACCGTGGAAACCACGTTGCCAGCACCAGTGGCAAGAGCCGCAAGGCGATAGGAATCGATTTCGGGGATGACCACATGGTCGATCTCACGGCGAAGAGCCGCAGCCGCCGCCATAACACCCATCGTATCATCGACAGATTTGCGGTCGATCGTGAACGTGAAAGCACGATCCTGGGAAAGGGTCATCGTCTGGATTACGTTCTGGAGTTCCGCAGCCTGTCCATAGCGAGCAGAACCAGTCAGCGTGTAGTCAACCAGATCAACGGTCGGGATGCTGTACACCTTGACCGCTTCGACACCGATCCAGTCGTAGTTCTGGTTTACCAGCGAGTTCGTGAGCGATCCCAGTTTGAAAGCCTCGTCAACGAGATCGCTGTACTTCACAGCATAGTTAATAGCCATTTGTTACCTCTTTCTGCCTTTTAATAGGCATCGGGATTCATGAAAGCCTTTTTGAACTGGTCTTCTTCGTCCTTGCCGCCGTTTTCACCGTGTCCGGCATTGATCTCTGGTCTTGAAGCGAGGAGATCTTCCTGTGCTTTCTTGACAGCCGCACTGATACTTGCGTCACGGTGAGAAGCAATCTTCTCCATCAGTGTGTCGATGTCGTTATCGGCTTCCAGTTCGGCACATTCCTTGGCAAGTTTCTCGTCCATCCCCTGTTTGAGGTAGCGGTTCGTGGCTTTCATCATCGCCAGTTCTCGCTCCACCGCTTTGAGATGGTTCGATCTCTCCTCTTCCGCTTCACGCTTCGCTTCCGCTTCCTGTTCTTCCTGTGTCTGTCTGGCACGAAGCTGCTTTTTCCAGGTAGCCGCCTCTGACGAAGCCTTGGTGACTGCGTCCTTATAGCGTTTGTTCTCTGCTTTTGCGGCGTTCAACTGGGCGAGAAGTTCTTCCACCGTGTATTCGGGTTCGGCATTCTTCTCTTCTTCGGGAGTCTGGTTGGTGTTCTCAAGGTTTTCGTTCTGTTCCATGTTGTACCTCTCTGCGATTTAAGTCTTCTCTGACTGGTGCGATTTGCGTCTTCTCTGACGATATGTGAAGTTAAAAGTGCATAAAAAGAACAAGCCAATCCGAATGAGGACTGACTTGCTTTATCCTGTGTATTCGACCGTACAGCGACAGCCGATAATGTTTGGCAGTGATGCTCCGAGCGATGTATCTTTCGGGTACATCATTAACTCATCGCCCACAACAAACGGATCAAATACATCTACCATCTGTCCGTCTGCCGCTCCATGCGCTGGTCTTTCTCTGCCGTCCATGATTGTGTGCCAAACTTTGAAACGCTTGCGATTGTTTACCGCCTCTGCGTATTCGTAGTCGTTCCAGAATGTGTTCGACACATCTTCGGCATTCTCTTTAGCACGGTCTTCCGACAACGTGAACGGATCTGATGCACGTTTCCGTGTGGTGTCAGCGATGCTGTCAGCAATGGCATCAACCATGTCATCCGTATTGTCGGTCTTGCGAACATCATCCGGCAGAGAGTTACGAATCCGAGAACGGAGATTTCTCCGCATTTCCTCTTCATCGACACGGTCATCAGTGATGTACCAAGCGAAAAAATCAAGAAACTCATCTTCAAGTTCTTCCGCAAGGCTTATCCGTTTGTCTCTCTGCTTCGGAGTGATATCCATTTCGCCGAAGTATTGCTCAAACTCCATGCTACGGCGTTCGATACCTAACTGGTTCAGTTCATCGAAGGATAATACCGACCTCATAAGATATCACTTCCGTTCCGTCTTTCCCCACGCATTACCGTGGAGAGATTCTGGACGAAGCCGCCAGTGATTGGACTTTGCTCCTCTTGGTCGGACATATCCGCTCCGGCACGGTCTTGCGAGTTCTGTGCGTCCTCTCGTTTCGTGTATGCCGAAACGTAGGTGTTCTCCGCACGGTTGATGATCGCATCCTGGTAACGAGTGACCACATCCATCGAATCTGCCCAAACTTGAGCGACATCGGGGAAGAGATCGACCGTTTCCATCGCCGCCCGACCATGAATGCCGGACTTAATCATCGTGACCATCGCATTGACCTTCGACACAAGGTCGTAAGTCTTATTCCGAGTAAACTTCGGCAGAACATCCGAAGGATTGAGAGTTAGCAGAGGACTGTCTTCATCGAGTCCTACTGTCGTGTGGATCGCCTTTATCTCAAGGTTCGCCACTTCCATCATGCCCTTGAACAGTGTGCGCTCTTCCATCGCCGCAGCAGATTCAGCTGCCGCCCAGCCGGATGACATCGACATCGCAGTGCCAGTAGATCCACCGCCAGGTTCTGACTGGAGCGGAACGTAGCACTTCTGGAGAATCAGATTACGCTTGCTTTCGATGTTCCTCTGTACACCATCAAGTTCCAGTGTGGAATGCAACGGCTTTATGTTCGGCTTGCCGCCGCTGATGGTGTTGGTCATTACCCACTGACCACCGACTGGTGCTTTCGGTTTGCCGTCTTCATCAACAGGAAGACTGAAGTCATTGCCCCACCAGATTTCCTGTGTGGTCTGCGCTATCGTGTTCGCAAAGTCACTGACTTCGGCATTCAGAGCATTCATATCAGAAATCTGACGCTCAAAGCACCCTGTCCGATCCGGCGAACGCTCAAACTCGACAATCGGAATCATTCCGAGAGGATTCTTATCCCCACTTCGTTCAAGTTCTCGCCATTCGTTGATCTTCTTACGCTGTTTCGTGACAGGATCTACGATGGACACCATGTTCAGCACTTCGTACCGTCTTTCCGGCGTGAATACGGTGTAGTAGATATCGCCATAGAAAGTCCGTCTGAACGTGACTCCGGCGATTACCTCTTCCCTTGCCGAATTGCGGTAAATGCAGAACGTGTTCCGAGGGTCTAACGTGATTAACTCAAATGCCGACAGACCGTTATACCGTGGTCTGACATCGACCATCATATGACCGAGTCCGCAGATTTCAACGAATCGAGCCAGTTCCTGTTGCTTGTACTGGACATACTCGATCTCGTTCATCTCGTTAAGCATCGTCACGCCAAGGTCTTGCTTGCGGTTGGTGTCCTCATCCGACTCCGACATATCCTTGTTGCCACGATGGACATACAGAACCGTGTTGCCCCACACATATCCGCATTTGAACACCACTACCTGGTTAGCGACATTGTCGTTCACCTTGATGTCTATGTCGGGGCGAACCGTCTTGTTCCGAGGAAGCGGCTGGTAGCCTTTCTCATAGTCGAGAAGGAACTGCATATCTGCTTCGTTCTGCATATGCGTGATCATTGCCCATTCAAGGACACGAAACAGATTGTCACGGTCAACGTGGTCTTCATCGACATAGATTCTTCGCCTACCACGGAGCGTGTATTCAATTTTGTCTTGCTGCTTATCCGTGTTCATCGAATCGAATCCTCATGCCATCGTGCGACAAAAAGACGGTGAGCCGCAAAATCTGCGACCCACCGACCCAAGAAAGGAGCGTATGCAAATGGAATCATCTCATCCTACAAATCTTCAGTCTAAATTTACCATGCCTATTTATGCGTCTTATGCGTTTTATGCGCTAAATCTAAAAATTCTATAAATTTTTAGCATTTTCTTCGACCGACCGCTTGCAAATCGACTCCAAACGCCTCGACACGGTCGATTGGTCAACGCCTATCAGCGTGGAAATATATATCTGTGTCTTGCCTCGCATGGTGTTTTCCATGATGATCCTGTCTCTCGCATCCGGCAGTGACCGACTCAACGCTTCGATCTGTGCTTTCAGCACTCGCAGTCTGGCAAGTTCCGCTTCCGCACTCCGCAGTTTCCGTTTCCGCTCCGCTTCAGCTGCCACATCCTCTCCGACAACCACGAAATTCCGCTCCTCATACGGATAATCGGGGTTAGATCCTGTTACACTGTCTCTCAACGTGTTGACGCTTGCGAACGAGTTGACATCCCTAATCGCAAGGTTGATTGCATGATCGAGAAAGCGGTACATCTGTATGTCTTTTACTGTCATTTCTGCGCTCCTTAATACGGACTTGCTATGATCGTTGCGAACTGTTGCGGCACTATCAGCATATCGCAGAGTTGTGCCATCGAGTCGGGAGCATCATCGTGCTGATTTCTGCCAGCCATTTTGAACGAAAAGATGTTCTCCATGAACTTCTGATACTCCTTGCTCCGGCAGTTGGTGTCACGGAAGTAAAATTCACGGATCTCTGGTGCTTTGTCGAAGATCCGCATCAACTTACTGACTCCGTTCGGTGCAGCTTTTGTCGTGATGGTGCATTTGATGCCGCCATTCCGCAGTTCCTCGCTTATCCAGTCGGGATAATCCATCGTGGTCTTCGTAGCCTCAAACTGGCAAGCCTGGACACCGTTACGAATGATCGCATCGACAATCAGCGGACGAGTGATAAACTTATCGCCGTTGTTGTAAACCACATCGTGGACATAGCAAGTGCTGCCATACTGGAAAGCCACAGGAGCAGACACATAGTCACCGCCACCGAATGCGATATCGCAAGCCATGAAGATCCGATCCGGCTTTTTGAGGACATTGTCTTTGTCAACAGGCAAGTCACCGTTATAGAACTTCATGTTCGTGGATGCGAAGAGCGCACCCTGTCTGTCGATCGGCTCTTGCTGGTACTGTGCATACCATGATGCTTCGTCACTATTCGCCTCAAACGATGCCCTACGCCGCAGATACGTTTCGGACGAGAACCCTACACCAAACGCATAGTCGAAGTTGCTTTCGTCACGCTCATCAAGAGCCGGAATGGAGATGACACGATACCGCCAGTTTCTGAACCGTTCATTCTCCGTTATCAATGTCTGCCGTCTGCCTTGCGGATCGAGTATCGCCCAGCGAGTACCCATGTTGATGAGTTTCGCACCTTGGTCAAACTTGATGCGGCTCATGAAGTTGTTGTCATACTTGCCCCATGCAGTCTCCAAGCGGTCAGCAGACAATGCTTCTTCGATGCCGGACAGAAGGTCATCACTCACTCCCAAACCAGTGCAGTCACAGCTGCCGTTAAGTGTTCCGTACAGCGAACGGCAAGTGAAAGTAGGATAAGTCTTCGTCCGATTGAGGTCTATAATCTCATCATCACCCTTCGTTCTGGCGATAGTGATTTCCGGGAAGATTTCCTTGTAGGTATATGTCGGATCAGTAATCAGTTCGTTAAGACCGACATAAAAAGGCTGTGTAATCTTGTCCGAATACGCAGTGTACAGACAGGACAGTTCTGGATTCCGGCTTCCCCACCAGACCGTTGCGAATTTAATTATCTGCGTCTTGCCTGTCCGAGGCGGCAGATTGACGAACAGTTCGTCCAGTTTATCATCTGCCAAATCCTGGACACCTTGCGCTACTTGCCGCAGTGGGTTTATCCGAGGCTGATAGAACCGCTCACTGGGTTTCCGATTCTTCTCCATATAGAGCATGAACGATTCAAATCTATACCGAGCCTCTCGCCGGACGCACTCCCAATAAAGGTCATGATTCGCTTTCGATGTCGGCATCCGCACCAGTTTCTCACGAATCCTTGTCGTAAGCGCACACAGCACATCCGCAGCCGGGTTACCGATATTGGAACAGTTCTTGACCAGTTCGTACATATCACGGACATATTTGTCATCATCCGTCTGTATGCTATGGATCAATCCAGCAGACTGCTTTATTTCCCTTATCTGCTGGTCAATATCTGTCTGCTGATCCGGCATCGGCGAGCCTTCTATCTTCTTCCTTCTACTCATCTACTTCTATCTCCTCTATCTACTGCTATTACATCTATCACCGCTATATACTCTGTATTTATTTATGCTCTATATATGCCAATACCGTTAATCTATATGTTTTGACTCTTTTTGTTTTGTGGGTGGTCGTAGGGGTTAGTGGACTGCGGCGGCGCCAGGCAGATCACCCCTCCCCCGGTCATCCTGTCGACCGACAGTCGGCATCTATGCGTTAAATTACGCTTTTGTGAATAGATGCAGACGGCATACTATATCTTGTGGCTTTTTACTGCCGTATATACTATATCTTGTGTTTTTTGCGTTTGGTAGTAAAGTTGCAGTCATCGGATTATTTGTCTTGCGTCTGTTTTTCGATATACAGTCGTTTATAATCTTCCAATAATGCGGATGCCGGAACTGTTTTTTCTAACAATGCCGTTTCTAATTGTGCCTTCTTTCCCTCCATCCATCCGAACTTTATTTTTCCGACTGCTAGCGCACCTATGTTATTATCTATACTCATTTCAGACAAATTGTGCTCTGCCGTCTGTATTACTGTTTTATAACATTCTCTTATAATACTATTAGAAATCCTTATTAATATCTGTTTTCTATCGTTTTCTGAATATTCAAATACTGATGATATATTTATTGCTTTATGAGTATTAATATCAGAATATATATACTCTTTATTACAAGTATCACTACAATTAGATATTATAGTACTATAATTAATACCCAATATATAACTATATCCGGCTATAGTAATACTTTTATTGTATTTAAATGATAATTGTATATATAAATCAGTTATATATTCTATAACTATGTCGGGTATATCTATAATTGACTTATCAGAAATCAATAAATATATGCGTTTTATGACATTATCGTATATTTGCATCAATATATAGTTATATTGATTCTTTTTTATATCCAATATCGATATATTGTTTTCTGTTTCATACTCAATAATCCATTGCGATATACTGTTTTCTATATATTTTTTGTCTATTTCCATAATGTTATACAGTTCCTTTTATTTTCTGATTTATTGTCACTGGATCATCACTATTGCGTATACAATTATCTTTTTTTGTGGCTATTGTATAGGCTTACTACAATGCGTTCTACGGGGTTTTAACGACATAGGTAATAATAATTATCGTCTGCATTCTAAAACGCCGTGTAGGGGCTTAGAATGCGTCTGACGGCATTTTAGAGTTTCGGCATACGGCTTTTTTCTCATTTTTCGACTGTTTCCGCATCTGTTTTCCTGTTTTCAAAGTTGCCAGCGCAAAAGCCGGAAATATTGTGTACACAATTATAGCAATTGCCAGGCAATTTCGGCAGTGTACAATTTGCACAAATTATGCAGTCTGAAATATACAATTTGCACAATGCTATTTTTCAGTGTGACGGCAGTTTTACGGCAGTCGATGCAGTGACGGCATCCGGCAGTTTCCGTCTGTTTCCGTCTGTTTCCGGCAGTCTGTTTTTTGTGTTTCTTCTTATATAAATATGTAACTTATTTTTGATTTTGCTATTGCAATATGTATCATAGAAGAGTATTATAATCTATGTAACGTAGTTATGTTTTTTGCCGACTATATCCGGCTATAGAATAGGTATAGAGTGACTATACACTTGCTTATGTATAGAGTTTCAAATCTATTAATTGAGTACCTAATCAAAGATCCAATTTCAAGACGGTAACTGATTTAACATTTTCTTATATAAGAAGGGAAACGGAAACGATGACAACTATTGAAGGAATGAAAGCAAATGCTTTAAAAGCAAATGCTCAATTACAAATCAATTTACGGATGGCATCCGGCTTTAATGGTATTTTGTGGGAAACTGTTTTAACAGGAAAGTTAGAAGGTATCAAAAGTATTTCGACTTCACCCGATAACAAATATTGTGAAATGCGGTCGAAATGTGTTAACTGCATTTGCCATGAATGCTATAGTAAACAGTCTATGAATTATAAGAAGTCGTTTTTAGCGCATTTACGGCAGAACAAGGAACTGTTGACAAGCAGAATTTTATCAGACGATGAACTGCCGACTATTACGGATTATTTCTATCGCCTTGAAAGTCATGGTGATACGGCAAACGAAACGCAAGCAATTAATTATTGCAATATCTGCCGTAAAAATCCGGGAACAAGATTTGCTTTATGGTCGAAAAATCCATGGATTTATAAAAAGGTATTTGCCGAATATGGCAAGCCGGAAAACATGATTTTTGTTCTTTCATCCTGTTTCTATAACATTGTAGCAAATGCTAAAATGTTTCCTTTTGTGGATGTCGTTTTTACGGTTTACACTGCCGACTATGCAATTGCTAACAATGTGGAAATTAATTGTGGAACTGCGAAATGCATTCATTGTCTGAAATGCTATACGGCAAATGAATCTGACGGCATCATTTATATTTCGGAAATTCTGAAACAGGAAAGCAAACGTTACTATAAATCAGTCGGCATCGCTTTTGACGGTAAACGCAAGTAATCCGAAAATACCAGACACAAGACGGCAGATTTTTTAAATCCGGCATCCGGCAATGGATGCCGGAAACAATCAAATAGAAGGGAATGCAATTATGTTAGATTTCATACGCTTATCAGATTATAGAACTGTCGATATGGAAGATGAAACGGCAGTCGATAACTATCTGCATAGTCTTTCAGACATTGTTTACAATGGAAACCCGGCAGAGCATTATATAGCCGTTTCTCAATTCGAAAGTGACTGCATAATTGAGAAGTCGGAACTATTCGAAATGATAACGTATATGCTATATGGCAGTCGCGCTATTAATGCAATAAAGACGGCATCCGGCTTTTTTGGAACTGTCGTATGGCATGGTTATTCTATGAATTGGATTTACTTTATTCCTGTCGAAAACAGCAAATTGGAAACAGTTTCCGGCTTTATTGATAAATCCAATGTCACGGTCACAATTGAAACGGATTGCGACTATATCACGGCAGATGCCGAAAACATCAAATTTTATCACGATGCAGTCATCACTGATTGCGATATTGATATTAGAAATGATTGTATCACTATTGATGCAGTATGGAAGAATCATGACATGGCAGACGATGCCGACATGGCAAGCCGGGATGGCAAGCCGTTTTAAAAGATCCTGTCGGAAAAAATCCGGCATCTGAAATGCGGATGCCGGAACTACTCTAAAAAAGAAGGGATTAAAAGCGATGAAATACGGAAATGTTGACGGCAACTTTAAAACAGGAAATGTTTATAGCATTGCCGGAAAAGGAATGATTTATGTATTGTGCAGAACTGCACACTATATCACGGTAACAGGAACTATTGACGGCAGAAAAAAAGTGTGCCGGGATGGACTCTTTCATAATGCGGAATATTTCATGGTATCAGATGCAGATGTGCGCAAGGATGGCATAAAGAGCATTGCTTATTTCTGCATTGCACATGGTCATGAACCGACTTCTAATAGGGATTTCGTTCTGTCGGTACTTTACATGATTAAAGGCTTTTACGGCTTGCCTCTGAATGAAAAAAACAAGGCATACGATGCAATGATGCAGATTCTCAAAAGCGACATGCCGGAAGAAAAAAAGCACATTGAAATGATGGCATATGCGGATGTGATCCGGCAGAACATCGTCAACAGATAAAAAAGGAAGGTATGCGGAAATGAAAAAAGACGGAAAGGCGGCAGTAAAGCCGGAAGAAAAGAAACTGTATATCGGCAGTCTTTATCGCTTTGGATACGATATGACGGTTATTTGCGAAAAGAAAAAAGACTGCATCCGGCTTTTGATGGATGAATACGTTCGGGAATGGAAAAAATGGAATCCTGGAACCGACTGCATGACGGAAGAATCCGATAAATCATGGGATGCCGGAAAAACATTTTATCAGTCGGCAAAAGAAGATATAGAGATCCGTGAACTGAATCTTAACAAGGTAACATGGCAGTAACTGCCAGAAAAGGAAAAAGCGATGGAAAGAAAAAAATTGTGCGTATGCAGATATTGCCTCATGGAAATCATGAGCAGAGAAAAAATCTCATATCATCCGGCAGATACGGATGATGTCGAAATGGATGATGACGGCATGGCAGCTTGCGACTGGTGCGATGAAAAAGACTCTGACTTGTACATCATAGACTGATGGGAGACACGAAATGAAAAAAACGTACTCATGGAATGCTTACGGACTTGATGATTATGCATGGGATGTCCGTATGTGCATTGCAAAGAAAAAAGGCATGGATGCCGCCGCCCGGATTATTGATCCTCTCACATGGTTTATCAACACTGGCAGAATCACGATGCCGGAAGCAAAAAAAATCGTCACCATTAAACCGTATGTCATGGCAAGACTGCTTACTGCCTATGAGATGGGAAGTGTCCAGTCGGCAGTCGATGCCATCAAAGAAAAAATCAGCAAGGCTTGATGCCGGAAGGGAAAGAAAAAATGATTAAGCGTATTGAGACAAATGCGGATGGAAAAGCATTCTGTGTGCTTTACAAGTCGGGATGCGAAAGGTACTTCACGGAAAGAACACTGCCGAAATCGGCATACAATTTCATGGTGGCATCCGTGAAATCCGGCAGATGCGGAAAGTGTGTAGATCCCATCACGGAAAAGGAACTGCTTTACTGCTACTGATTCGATTGGCAGCCGCCGGGAAAAGAAAAAACCTTGGCAGTGGAAAGGTCAAACTGCCGGAAAGGAAAAAATGAACCGACTTTACGTTATCAAATGGTACATGACGCACGGAAAAAACCGTCTGCTTCTGTTCACGGAGTCCTTTTGGAGCAGATCCGAAATGGAAGACGCAAAGCGACACAGCGCCGATTGGCATTTTGAATTGAAAGAAAAAAACGATGCCCATGAAATCTGGATTGCGTACTGATGGCATTTGCCGGAAAGAAAAAAACCAGACGCAAGACACGACATGAGGCAAGCCGGGAACAGGCGATGAACCGAAAGAAGGGAGAAAAAAATCATGGAAGAAAAAATGGTTTTTGTGGTTAGCATACTTGATTTCAACGGTGACGGCGATGACATCGGAGCATTCTTTACAGATGCGGACGCATGGAAGTTTGCCAATGATTCATATAGGTATCTGACGGCATCGGAAAGAAAAAACACCTATGTGTGCATATCGGGATGGGCAATCCCGGTTAAGAAAAACCAGTCTGCGATTGAGGCATGGAATGAGGCATGGGATGAAATGGCAGAAGGTGTAAAAGATTACGGCGATCCGGCATACTATTACGAAATCAGAGAAAAACAGGAATAATGAAATAAGGGAGAAAAAAATCATGGGAGAACAGAAGACTCGGAAAGTGTTAGAAATCAGCAACGGAAATGCGCAGTTTGTCTGCATCAAGCATTCGAACGTGAAGTACAATCCGTACAGACTGTATCGTGTTTGGTGGGATGGCGGCAATCACAGAAAAGAAATTGCCCGGTATGCGGACTTCATGTCCATCATTGCCCACATTTGGCAGATTGCAATGGCTGAACGCTGGCAGTAGATCCGCACGAAAGAAAAACCTGGACCCTGTCGGTAGGTGGCAAGACCGTCTGAAAGGAAAAAATGAATGCACCAAGATTTATGAAAGAGTACGCCGCTTACGCAAAGAAAAAAATCATGGCTTATCCAGTTGGCACGGATGCCGAAAAGGAAAGGCAGAACGATATGTGCGCTCACATCGATAAGTACGTTAAGAACTACGAACTCGGTCTGCTCACGGTTACGGAAGTCATGAACGAAATCAGCGCATGGGTATGGAGATGCCAGTAAAGGAAGGGAGAAAAAAATGGTTTACAGAGTACTGTTCTACGCCGGACACGGCGATCCACTCTATTGGAACTGTAACGAAAAAGACTTTGTGCCGCATGATACGGCACACACGGTCTATCAGAACTGCGATACCGCTGACACATGGGCAAGGTATGCGAAAAGAAATAACCCGGCAATCGCCGAAAACATCTTTATCAAAGGGAGCAGACGATGAAAGAAAAAAGGCACATTTACTATTCCATCCTTCGCCCGGTCGGGATCGGAACTTATCCGAAAGACGGTCTGGTAGAGTTCGGAAACTACGACACTCGGATTTTTGTTCCGGCAATCAGTCGGATGGCATGGGGATGGTTGGAGTACGACAGGCAGTTAACCGACAAAGAAAAAAGCCAGTACGACCTTGTCAGTCTTGATACATAGATTTGATAGTGCTACAATGACTATGACACATATAAACTATGTATCTATTGGAGACAGTCATGGAAGAAAAAAAGACGAAAACAGATCCACGGCAGCTCGGCTACGCAAAGAAATACGACAATAAGTTTGAGAAGTACCTTGTCCGGCTTGATGTTGGCACAAGTGACAGGGTAAGCAAACTCGGATACGCCAGTGTATCACGGTTCGTCCGGCTTGCAGTAGCAGAAAAACTGGAGCGAGAAGAACAGTTACTCGGAAAGAAAAAAGCATGAGATCCGGCACCAGGAAAGGATGAAAAAAATGGTTAGTGAGGAAATGCGAGAAGAAATCGAGGCATTAGCCTACGAACTCTGGAAGAATGGATGGAACGAAAGAGACAGGGATGACTTGAGATTTGAATACAAACTGACTCCGGCAGAAATAGATGCAGTTTTCGAACTGTTCGGAGAGTTTGAGGAGAAATCCGGCAAGTGATCCAGATGCCTGAAAAGAAAAAACGGAAGGGAAGTGTTGCTATGTGGGGATGGTTGGCAAGAGCATATGCCATTAAAGAGTTTGCGTACATGAAGCAATGCGAGGCTGAATCAGATGATGTCGTGGATGAATCGTTTGAAACGGTCAAAAAAGATATACGGTATGTGCTGGAAGTCGCAGTAGATAACGATGATCGTGGAACAATCAGACAATGCAGAAAATGGCTAAATGATTTTGCCGGATAAGATTTGCAGCAGAATCAAAAAACAGGGGCGGCGATGAACCGCCCCTTTAATTATTCCGTGTGCGCTTCGTAGAGCGGCTGTGAGCGATTGTAGAGTATTGGTCGATACATTTACTATCCGTGATAGAAAAAAGCCGTAGAGCGTCTTACAGAGCCTCAAAAAAAATAGGGCGGCAAGCATTACGCCATACCCATACCGCCCATGTCGGAAAGAAAAAATTAGGGGAAGGTCAATTCGTAGATCCGATTCCACCAGTCCTTACACCAGAAGCATCATCGTGATAGACCGTGTCGTAGGAAAGAAAAACACCTTGTGCTACTCTCTCTCCGGCATTGATAGTGATGCTCTCTCTCCCGATATTCTGAAGAGCCATAAAAATATCACCTTCATTATCGGGATTATCGAAATAATCCGCATCGATCACGCCCACACTGTTCGGAATCATGCAGTGTTTCTTCAGACCGATTGAGGATCTGACGAAAAGAAAAAGCACGTTGAAGTTATTCATCCTTGCCTTGATTCCTGTCGGGAACATGATGCTTTCGCCAGGACGAAGTCGAATGAAAAAAGGCGTGACAAAATCGTACCCAGCGGAACAGGCAGTCTTCCTTGCCGGAATCGGAATAGCCTCATAAGCTGCTCTCATCTTGGGAATAAAATCATCGTCTTCCTCATCGAACTGAACGTGGTTAACGGCATCCCGAAGGAACGTATCGAAGGACACCTTATAGAAAAAATTCATCGCAGACTCCTCGACCACTTCACAAAGTTGGCATCCACGTTGCCGCCGTCACGCTTGCAGAACGGACACTCGCCTGGAGCATACGTTGAAGACAGGATCAAGCACTGTCCGCATGACTTGGCAAAGCACTTGCGATCATCGTGACATTTCACTGACTGCTGTTTAGAAGTCTTCCTACCTCTTGCCATTATCCTACTGCTCCCTTCTCGGCAAACGCCTTGAGGTTATCCTCACAGGCTTTCACGCCATCAAAAAAAGCGGTCATCACTTTCCTGTCAGTCTCATCACTGATAGACTCGGCAATCCGCTTGGCATGATTAACGTAAACGGCATTAGCCTTTAGAAAGTCCGATACACTGATGTATTTCATGGTACTTGCTTATCCTTTCGTCACTGATCCGCTGGGCAAGACGATCAACACAGTACGGCTCATTCCAGTAGTATGAAAGTGTCATGCCGTTGTAGGTAGACAAGGTCGAACCGCCCAGTAAAAAATCAACGTGTTCCACAAGATTCGGAGCGATGTTAATAATCGGGTCTTCCCGATGCCAGTCTTGAAGAAAAAAATTGAAGAGCGTATCATCGCACTCTCCCTTCTTTGCAAGACCCCACACGATCATGTTGCTCTTGTTTTTCTGATACCAGTCGAGAAACTCTCCGGCATACTTGTTTGGTATCCTCACGCACTGGAAGGATGACCATGCTTTTTCGATCGGCACGAATCCGACATACTCTTTCGTCACAGGATTAAAGTAATCATTGCAGAATCCGTAAGCACAGTAGTCTCCGCTAAACTCATCGAAATCACTTGTCCGTTGTTGGAAATTGGATGCGATTAAAACATCGTCTTGCAGATGCCAGATGTCAGAATCCTTATCACAGTTATCACGGACATATTCCATGCTGTGAAAAAAAGACCGTAGGTTTCCCCACCGCTCCGTGTCGATCCAAACATAGATATCTTTCATGTCTATGCCCTGTTCTCGCATTGCCGGAAGCATATAGTCCTTAACGTACCACAGCCTCTTCTCACAGGCGTGTATCATGTACTTAATCATTTCATCACATCCATTCTCGCCAGTATTCTGACCGTGGTTTATCTTCTTTCCACCATTCTGATACGGAGCAGTAGTGAACTATTGCCGGATCATTGGTGTAACCATCGCACCAACATTCGTTGTATCGTGTCGGCAAGGTTACTGCTTTTCCGGCTGGCACTGCAAACTTGTTCAGTGCCTCTTCATCCAGGTTCGGCACTTTATGAAACGACAGCCAGTTAACCATCTGCTCATCTGCCTTATCTGCTCTCTGCTGTTTGAGATTGTGAAGGATGACACCACCGTTGTAGTAGTCTTCGCCGTAAGGATGATAGTCACCAGCAAGTTCGGATACTCCGGCAAACCACTTCCCTGTCAGATCCACATTCCACAGCGGACTCAAGTCATCGCAGATAATCGTGTCACAGTCAAGCGCAAGCACTCTGTCCACATAGTTTGGGAGAATGCGTCCATGAGCCACACGGATAGCACAAGCGTTCGTATGCCAGTCAGATGAATTTGCATGGAATATTGGGAAGATGTTATTGTCGGAGATATTGATGATCTCGCAGTTACTGGGAACGTGATACGGCAGTTCGTCATCCTCTATCAGCAGAAATACCTTTTCCAGTTCCGTATGATACAGAAGAGACGCCAGCGACACTTTGAGATAGCCGTAGTAATTACGCTTCAGCGAATAACAGGCATACCGCTTGTCATTGTTCTGCCTTGCAAGAGGACTTCCGTTTCGCTTATCGATCGCTTTCGTCAAGTCTCTGATTCTCTGCCAGTCATCCCAGTACGCTGACACTGCCGGACACTTTCGCCAGTCGGAATTGATTACGCTGCCGCCCATGATGTAATCGATATGGTCAACCATGTTAGGGGCAACATCCAGAATCAAATCAGATCCGTGACAGTCTCTCAAAAAAATCTTGAAAATCGTGTCATCGCATCTGCCATCTTTCATCCACGGCATGAGATAAAACTTATTGCCATTCGGTGGATGGTCAAGCCAGAACAGAAACTCTTTTGCGTAACTGTTAGGTACGCACACACACTGGAAACTGCTCCATGCCTCTGTCGGAATTTGATATCCAGTATTCTGCCATGTATCCTTGTCGAATCGCCGTGCGGTAAATCCGTATGCCATGCAGTTAATGCCATCAGCGATAGTCTTGAAATCTGCTGACAGGATGACATCATCTTGGATATGCCACATACAAGCATCATCCGGCTGATTGTCTCTGACATACTTCATACTGGCTGCGAACGACTTGAAGTTTCCAAGCTGCTCACTGTCATTCCACACGAATATCTCGGACTCTTTGATTCCCTGTGCGTACATGGACGGTAATAGGAACTCATTCACATACCACATCCGTTGCGGACAGGCATGAATCATATATCTAACTGTTTTCATTCTTGCACCACCATTCACACAGATTTTCTACCTTCTCTTGGAACGTGCTTTTCTCGTTCCAGATGCCACTGCGATAATCAGAGAATCGGCTGTGATGATATTCGTAATTGTCCAGTACCGACAGGATCTGACGCTTGATGTCATAAAGGCTTTGATCCCAGCGTGTAAACTTGTAGTCATCCTTGATGTTTACATCCGTATAGTTTCCGGCAGCTCCGTTCTTTCCAGTGATGATACAACAGCCGCACATCGCCGCTTCTCTCGGAAGTCTGTCTTTTCCTGGATGATCGCCAAAATCGATATAGACCATGCAGTGCCGCATCAGATCGATTACTTCGTTCCGGCTCAAGTTTCTGATAGGTTTAAAGCAGATTTCGTCACCGCAATACTCAATGAGTTTACTTGTGAAATCCCATCCCTTTTTCGGGTTGTAGAGTACCCACGGATTACGATTGCTCAAGTCATATCCGCTGAAGAAATCGTCATTGATGTAGTCTCCGATGAACAGCGAACAGTGACCAAGTTTGAAAAGGAATCGTGAAGCGTAAACAGACTGCGTCAGATGAAGGACACCGTTACGTTCAAGGAACTTGAAGTAGTCTTTCGGCTTGCAGAACTGGAAGTAGTTATCGACCGACTCCCAAAATATGACAGGCTTGCATTTGTCGTACTGGGATTTTGTCACATCGTTCGCCCAGATTTCTGGGAACACGATATAGCCGGAATAATCTTGCGGCAGTTGTGTGATGTAGGCACAGCCGTACTCTTCGTATTCCTCTGGCTGTGGAGATCCATATGATACCGCATTTCGATACAGCATCCTTGCATGGATACCTTCGTGTTTGCTCATCTCGGCACATAACTGGTGGAGCAGTTCAACCCCACCAGTCGCATAATATGCCGGAGACATAATGAGAACATCAATCATTGTTCGTCCATGCTCCTTCGTTCACTTTGAAAAAACTATTGCTGGAAGTGCAGTTATCGCACGGCTCGTCTTCCCATGAGAGATCCGAATAAACGCAGTATTTGCAATGATCGTCACGGTAATTGTCTTCAATTTTCTTCGACAGCACAGATTTCAGCATCCGCATGACTTCCCTCTGCGTTTTGAAATCTTCCTCGGTCACCTCATTGTTCTTGAGCCATTCAGCATTGCGCTCTACAGATTTCTCTTGCCTGTGTAGGCTTATCGCATTCTGCGTGATCCGAATTACTTGCGTTGTCACAAGCACGGTCACCATGATTGTTAGATATGTGTTCATTAACATCTCCTTTCAAAAGTTGCATCTTCTCTCCGAAAGTTGAATCTTTAGTTGCGCTTTCCCTCTGAAAGTTGAATCTTCTATTGCCTCATATCCGCTCCGCAGTTCGGGCACAAGTTCATAGAGCTTTCACCTTGTATCACCACAAAAGTATGTCCGCACAGTTGGCAATTGAAAGAATCATCAAACAATTTTATCCACTTCCCCTTCTTCCGCTCCGGCTGTGCGGATGGCAGTTCTCTTATTATTTCTTGCAAGGCAGACACGATGCCTCTGTGTAAGTTTGACACATCCACAGCATCAATCGCCGCCTGTCTGCTTATGCAATCGAGTGGATTATTTGAGTTAACTCGTTCGTTTTGAGTGGGCTGTGCGGATGGCATCTGCTCCAGATGCTCTATAACCTTTTTGCCACTTTCAAAATCAAGCGTAGGATTACCGTATGGATTGCATTCGGTTTTTACCCATCGAATCGCCGCCTGTCTGTCTATAGCGTCTATGGTCGGTGCGTCTTCAATAGCACAGCAAGCATCCACAAAATCGCCGCCCCGCTTGCAAAGATTCCGCTCCTCATCATGCCACGCACATTTGTCGCAATCCATGTCGGTGATACCAAGCGATTGCATTAGAGCATCTGCATCAATCAGTCTCATCGGTTCTCCTTTCGCCCATCTTGCAGAAAAAGTCCGAATACCTCACGTCCATCGGACATTCGCAATCATCCTCACTGTCAAAGTGTATACAGTCCTTGCACCGCACGATTTCCACCCATTCAGATTCGGGATCATTCCGAAGCCTGTTCACAATCTGCTCTATCCAATCATCGGGTAAATTTACTTTAATCGGAACTGTGATATTAGCCATCGCCATCCGCTTCTCCCTTCTCCGTTTGCAATCCTTTGGCAAAGCTGATCGCTTTGTTGAAGTCAAGTACCGCTTGCGTAGCTGCGAGGAGTTGTGTTGACCCGAATGCTACGCAGTCTCTTCGCCATACTTCTGCTTTGTCTCGCTCGATGGTTAGCAGTTCGATCAGTTTGTCTCCGTCAATACAGCGCATCACCATCACTCCAATCTCGCCATCCGTTAGCGATATAAGGATTACCATTGTGATCTACCATGACGCAAAAGCCGCCAGCACCAGCATTGCGGATGTAGCAAACTCCAGTGTCCGTATCGACAAGAATTTCATAATCGGCAACACGCTCAAGCACTCGCATCCTGTGGTCTTTTGGCGTTCCGCATCCAATAAGGATGGCGGCTAATATCGCCGCCACCGTAACTGCTCTTATTCTTTTCATGTTCATGATCCCGATATCCTCTTCGCCGCCCATACGCTACCATGAATGATGAGAGTAACGAGCGTGTGATACTGGAGTGATTCAAGCATACTGCGATGCATCGTCTTCCAATGACTGCCGAAACGGACTCGATACCATTTGCTTTCGCAATGGTCGAAATCAGAAATCGACTGTAGACGATAATCCGCATCATACATCCGTTTGCTCATCCTTAATCACCCTGTTCTCCCACTTCTTGTAGACATCCAGGTACGCCTCATGCTTATCACCGTTATAGGTGACTTCGTAATACATTCCATCGGATGCCGTGGTCGATACAAGAGCCTTCCAGTTCTGAAGAGTCTTGCTGAACCAAACCACATAGACATCGTTGATGTTGAGTTCCTTGCTATCGGTTACATCCCGATGCTCATCGTAATACTGCAAAACGATCTGCCTTGCGTACTTCATAAAGTTACTACTTGTCTTCATGTTTCTCCTTTCTCACGCCCAAAACACACAATATGTTTTCTTTTGCGGTCTTTTTCCATTGATCCGTTCAGATAATTTGGCGTAGTTTTCGCCAAGTGCAGTCGCAGCGCATTTAAGAGACTCATATTCTGAAGTTCTCCCATCATGATGCACGACAAGGACTCGCTTCCGTCCAAAGTTCAGTTTTGTTGCCATTTCCATCATTTTTGGCATATTCTTGATTGCGTTTTCTCTTAATCTTTCAAGCGTAACAGGATTTCTTGAGTTCTCCTTATTCGTGACCCATCGCAGATTTTCTGCACGATTGTCAAGTTTGTTTCCATTGATATGATCAATTGCCGACTTGTTAAGAGGATTGTTGACGAATGCCATTGCAACCAGACGATGTGCCTTGACCGTCTTCCTGTGTCCATCAACGCAGAAAATGTAATATGCATATCCGTTTTTATCCACGTTCGGGCGAAGTGTCTTTCCTGTGCGGACGCTTCTGACCTTCCCATCATATGAAACAAGATATTCGTCCGGGAAGATATACGCCGCTTTCCATTCACAAGTATTTATAGACATCACCTTCCTCTCCAGTATCCTCATCGCCGAAATGCTTCTTGCACACCGCAACACAAAACGGTTCAATTTCTGAAGTCCACAATGCAGAACCTCTTCCATTACACTTCTCCCAGCAGTAACAGAATCCCGATATTCCATCAAACAGGCTTCCAAGGGTTGCCGGCCTTTCGTACTGCGCGGAGATCCTCCGCAGCAGATAGAACCAAAACGGCGTCGCTATCGAGTTGCCCAAAGCCTTATACCTTGGAGAATCAGACGGCTGATGCTTCTTCCCGTTTGTATCCGTCCATTCCCCTATGTCCGTCCATCCGTCCGGGAATCCTTGGAGTCTTTCGCACTCAAGCGGCGTAAGTCTTCTTACTATAGTTTCCATATCCTCTGTACCCCCCCTCAAAATTGCTTGCTGATCGTGCATACAATTTAGCGCTCCGACCATCTTGCTCATCTTTAACTGGTCTATCTGTCCGTTCCCTATGCACCACATTCCTCACCGCCGGGTATAACCCCATCAACGCGTCCTGATTCGTCAGTTTGTCCGGGTAACCGCTTCCGCAGAGCGTCCCCACAATTTCCGCTGTCAGTACCTTCATAGATCACCACACATTGCATATCCTTGTAATCCCTTGAGAGCAGGGCGAAACTCTTCTCACCCCCCCCCTACTGCCGCGAAACTACCCAAAGTAAAATTTGCTATAACATCCATATCACCACCGCCGGTATTGCCTGTTTCAATGTTGGGCTTCTCTCCGTTTCGTATCCGATTCCTCTTGTCCTTGCTGATGCTTCCGGGCAGAACCCAGCACTACCACCATTGGGGCTTTGTAATCTCTTCCGTTCATGGTGTACGCCGCCCCCCTCATGAATTTAGGAGTCGGATGGTCTGCTATCATCCCGATCACTTCCATCCGTTACCACCACGGGTGGATGACCGTCCATCTGCGCCCGGAGCGTTCCGCATATCTCCTGCGTGTTCCATGCCATCACACCCCCCCCCCTTGATCCATCAGAGTTATCAATACCTTCAATTACCAACACCTCGCTGCCCCCCCCATACGAACCGCTACGGTTCCTCAGGGTAACGGCTATCTCGTCCTCGCACCATTTGAAGAATCTCTTCTCCGTCAATGTTATCCTCATTCTTTACTATCAGGACCGGCGTTCTTGTCTCGCTGTTGTCGTAGACGTTCAGCGTGTCCGCCGTTTCCGTTTCCTCCCATCCTTGCCACCCCCCCCTATGAGCCGGGTGAGTTGTCTTCCTGTACGCTATCATTGCTGATCCTTATGACCATCGGTACGTTGCCCCCCCCTGTACCCATCCGCGATGACAATGTTTGAAATATACCGTCCTCACATATCCTTTCCCTTGAGTCATTCGGATGGTGTTCTATCACTACCCACTCGCAGTTCAACGATCACCACCCCCCCCCTGGTTGCAGTTCGGGCTGCCACACGATACCGAGTCAAGCGTTCTGCTTATTTCCGCAAGACCTATGCCGGAGTGCGGATTCTTGCTCTTCATTGCGTTCGATTCATAGGCGGAGATGCGATAGGCAACGCAATGAACCTCTACAGTATTCAGCGTGTACATACCCCCCCCTATATGCCAGCCATTCCCTCCGTGGGATTTCCGGCAGCCGTTTCCTTCAATACAAACAACGTCTGATCCTGTAACGTGCTTAATGTCGCTGATTTGTTCCATTGGATAAGCGGTCCTTTGCCCCCCCAGGTTTACCCTGCCTTACCTTCAGTGTTGCTATATGCTATCTGATTCATCAGCGCCGTCTTCAGGATCTCGGGGAGCTGCTTGCCCCTTCTCTCCGCTCTTGCAAGTATGCCGGAGCAGGCCCTTGCGCTCAAAGAGTACTTCGGGTGCGCTGAGTCCGTTAAAATCTGCGACAAGCGCGATTCTCTTTCTTCGCTGGGGGACTCCCCAAAACTGTGCATCGTGAAGTCTCCAAGCAATGCTCCACCCCCCCATGTCATCGTATATACACCCGGAATGTTCCCACCTACCTTTCGGAGGCATAGGCACATCGGGAGCTTCGGGTTCGGCGATCCTGACGATTTCCGTGAGGACGGCTTGGAAGTCTTCCCCCGTGTGTCCTTTTCCGGGACTTGATAAGGCTCCTGCGACATTTTCCCAAACCATGTATCTTGGTCGAATAAACTCATCTGCCCGTCCGGTTGCTCTGTCATGCTCTCTCATCTCCTTCACTATTCTTATCTGCTCCATGAATAACCCGGAGCGTTCTCCGTCAAGTCCTGCCCTCTTCCCTGCCACGGAAAGGTCTTGGCACGGACTGCCACCCGTGATGCAGTCAACCACTGGCAGTTCTGCTCCGTTCAGCTTTGTGATGTCACCGTAATGTTTCACCCTTCATCACCTCTCTTTCCGTCTTCATTATTGTGCTTTGCCCATGTGAGCAAATATTCGGCAAGTTCCTCAATGCTCGATGCATCTCTAAAAAGGAAACGCACGATTGCATCTGCGATTCTCATGATCGATGGACTCCGTTCACCTTCTTCAAGTTCGACTTTTATCCTCATTCGAATGACACCTCAATCCCCATCTCATCCTTCAGCACTTCCATCTGCTCTTCCCATGTCGTATAGTTCTCTGCTATCCCGGCTGATTTCTCATTAAAGCGATTTATGAACCGCTGAAGGTCTTTCTTCTGCAAGTCCAGTTCATCGTGCAGAACCATGACCGACAGGACGAGAATTGCTTTCGCCGCTCTTGACACTATCTCTTCGTGCAGCTTTTTCATTTCGCTCTTGGTAACCAGCGTTTTGATACCGCTTTTAGAGCGGAAAATCAGTTCCTGTTCCAGAGCATCTATGCCGTGAGTTTTCGCCAGATTGTAGGCGTAATACATACCTTCCAGCCGCCATTCAGCGGTTTTATCTCTACTCATCGTCCATGTCCTCAAAGCGTATCGGTTCGATCCGAAAGTGGAATCGATCCTTCTCGCCGTACTTCCTGTTAAACAGATCCAGTTTTGTCATAAACTCGTTCATAATGGTCAGCAGTTCAAACGATGCCCTGTTATTCTTCTTCGCAATCTCAACTGCCTTATCGACCATGCTCGGCAAATCGCCCGGATCATAAATCTTCATTTGCCTATCCTTTCCCGATTTCTGACCGTCAACCATGACCACGGAATACCGCCCTTATCAGTCATTGCGAAGTGCGGATATTTTTTGATAACAACGCAAATCTCTTTCGTGCCATATTCCGTAATGTCACTGCACAGTTTCTCACCTTCGCTGACTACTTCTTTGAAGAGCGCAACATCCGAAAGCGTAATCGCCGAAACAGCGATGCGCTCAAAATTCGACAAGCCACTCGGTTTGCTTCTTGATACGACAGTGCCGACCGATGACCTCGCAACATGAAGTTCGTCTGCTATTTTTGAGTTGGAATAGCCAGCGTCATAGAGAAGAAGTATTTTCTCTTTTTGCTGTTTGCGTAACTCGACATATCGCTTGTCTTGTAGCATCCAGTTCTTAACCGTGCCATATTTATCATCCAAGCCAAGCCGGGTTATAGACTCTCGCAGTGTGAGTCCGCTTTTGATTAGAGTGAGAACTGTGTCTATCGTTATCTCTTTTTCAGTCATCAGATGAACGGCACTTCGGAGTCAGATCCGTCTGGAATAGCCATGAAGTCATCCGCTAACTCGTCAATGGATTTCGCCGATTCCGGCATAGTGGCAGCCGCCTTGTGTTCGTCAATGTTCAAGCGCACAGGAGCATCAGCAACAGCACCACGGTCGATATCTTCCGATGCCTGGTATTCGGCGAACGATTTCTTTGATTCGCCGAAGTTTGCTCTTGTGGCTACGATCTTCTGCGAGTAGACGGAATCTCCGTTTGTATTCTTGTAGGTTTGTGTGGAGATTTCTCCGTCCAGTTCGATTTTCGATCCTTTCTTGAAGTACTTGACGATGTACTCCGCTAAACCGCCCCACGCTTGGCAAAGCGGAAAGTTCGTGCTGTCGTTAGTCCTTCCGGGAACAGCCACATGGAAATTGCAGAACTTCTTACCATTCTTCGTCTGACCCATAACCGGGTCTTTTGTCAGTCTCCCAGATAAAACCACTACGTTCATCTTCTGTCTCCTTTGTTTTCTTTGTATGCTACTTCCAGTTCCGCAATAACGATCGGTGCGAAACGTGGATGTCCTTTAGTTGCCCATCTTTTGCAGTAATCCTTTACCGACTCCTCTACGGTGGCATCATCGCTACCGCTCATAACCCACTGCCGGAAACACTTCCATGCATCCGTCCACAGTTCGTAGTACGGTCTGATTTCGTCTGTCGTTACCTTCCTTGTACCGTCATGGCTACGGCAGATATCATCCGCTTCACGGATCAGATTCCGCATCGTAGTTTCGGCAAAGTCATGAATGGCTTCGTGTTGCTTAACGAACTCTCTTGCACCATCTCTGACTGCCAAAGCGGCTTTTCTCCAGTCATCTGTCAGTTCCATCCAATGCCGGAACTGCGACCAAGCTGCCGACCAGCAGTCATAATACTGCTTTAATTTTTCCTTTGTCATCGCTCATCCCTTTAGTAACTGATATGAATATTCCCATGCTCATTGATCCAGTCGATTTTGTTCTTGTAGTCCAGACCACCTTCTTCCCACGGTCGCATCATCCAGTCATACAGTTTCGGATGCGTAATTTTCATCTTCTGCAATCTGTTAGGTTCTTTCTCAAGATGCGCTCCATACATACAAGCGAAACAACCAGTCCTTTCCAGTCCTGTCGTTTTCAGAGTCGGTCTGCCTAAATCAAAAAGTCCAAGGTCTTCAAGATCTAACTGACCTTCAACCTCGGATTCTTTGACTACTTCGCCGTATACGCTTGCTATTGGCAAGTGGTTTATGTAGATGTATAAAAGCACATCCTGTTCTGTCCAGAACGCCATCGGGTTACTGATAGGCTTTGCGGCATCAAACGCATTGCATCCTTGCCTCAACCATACTTGCGTTCGCAGTTTTGATTCTGATGCCGTTTGTGCTGTGATTGGTTTTCTTCCAGTTCGCCGTGCGTATGTTTGAGCCGGATTCTTTTTCATTACCTTGCAACACTGATTTGAAATCTCAAACGGAGCGTCAAGGAAGAACTGGTATCGCTCACATGAAAACATCGAACGGTCGTTAGGGATAATCTCCTTCTTGCCGTTTACCGTCCTCACGCTTTTGAAGTCTCCTATCAGACGATGTACCCGAATGTTCTTCAGATCCGACAGACTCTTTACCGCAAGACGCTTTAGTCGTTCGCTTTTCAGCCTTGAATCCGCACAATTTATCGTAATAGTACCAATACGGATGTCTGTCTGTCTGTCTGTCTGTCTGTCTGTCAGAGCATAATTGCGATTCCACACTTGTCAAGTACTTTCTCGCACCGTATACGCATTCCGAAACCTCTTTCGATATGAACGGATATCCGTACTTTTCAATCACTTGTTTGTACGGCATCTTCGGTTTGACCATATCCACGTTATCGAAAGTCTTCACGAACTGTCTGACTTCTGGATACTCAAGTCCTGTGTCGAAGAACGCAGCTTTGAGATTCGGATACATCTTCCTTGCGATATCGAGAAGCACTGTAGAGTCCTTGCCGCCGGAGAAGGAGATGTAGACACCGTCTTCCCCGAAGTAGTCTACCCACTCTCGCAATCGCTCCTGTGTCTTTCGTACTTTCACTTCTAACGGAAGTGCTTGTAGCATTTGCAGTTCCGTCAATGTCCTTGTGCTTGCCATATTCACCTCAAAATGGAATGTCCGCAATCATGACATCCTCAAACTCATCATCTTGCCAACCGTACTGCCTGTTTTCGGTCGGATCGTTACGCAGTCTCTTGGATTCCTGTTCGTAATAGAGCGGAATAAATACATCCTGTGTACCGCCGTCACGGTCTTTAGCGATCTCCACCACGTTAGTGCCGAAGTAGACATCTTCGTCATCGTGCCAACCAAACATCTGCTTTGACAGCCGCTTAAAGTCGTTGTTGTTCCTGTGAACGATAAAAGCATCATCGACAGCATTAGCAAGGTCAGCAGAACCGCTCACATCGTCAAGCCGTAGGAATCCAAGTGCTTTTCGTGGATGCGCTACGAAGCAGATATGTACGTTTTTCTTCTTGGCAAGGTCTACGATTCGTAGGATGAATTGTGTTTGCGCTTCAAATTTGTTTTCGGATAACGAGCGGATGTCGAATGCCATCAAGTTATCAAGAATAAGCAGATCCAGTTTCTTTTCTTCTACGGCTTTTTCAAACTGCTCAATGACCGCTTGGAAGTCGTTGCCATAGTCGTTGTCGTACAACCAGAAGCGATCGCCAAGCCATTCAGCGATCTTCTCTTGAATGTTCCTCGGCACGTTATAGTATCCTGGATACTGGCTCGGTTCGACATATCCCTTTCCGGCAGCTATTTGGAACATCCACCGCATGAAGCGTTTGTCTCGCAGTTCTCCAGAGAAGACTGCTACGTTGTTTCCGGCATTGACCGCTTCTAATGCCCATTGCGTCAGCAGTGTTGACTTCGCTGATGCTCGGAGTCCGCTTACAAGCGATACATCGCCTTTTGCCAGTCCTCTTAACCGTTTGTCGATGACTTCTATGCCTGTCCGTATGTATGTCGCTGGCTCTTCCGGCTTTTCGAATATCATCTTTGCCGACTGGAATACTGGCTTTTCTGACTGCTCTACGATGTGCTTCGGTTCGACCCGATCACGGTTGAATTTTCCATAGATTTTCTTTTCATAATCCTGTTGCCGTTTTTCGTAAGCGTCCGGCTCATATAACAGCCGGAAGTCACGCCATTTCTTGTCAGCACAGGAATTGTGGAAGCAGTGAAATCCGATCCGACCATCTCTGCCTTGGAACAGGCAAGCATCCTTACCCTTATGATTGGAGTCAAACGGACATTCCGACAGGATGTACTTGTATCCATCCGAAAAAGAAGTCTTCTGGTAGCCGATGCCGTACTTGTTCAGCCATGTCTCCAAGTCAAAGTCTCTCGGACGGTAATTGTTGTACGCCTGTGGCTTTTCCTCTTGCGGATAGTACGAAACGAGTTTCTGCAAGTAGGCAATGTCGTTCTTCAGCACTTCGCCGTCAGACACGATCCGGCTCATCCTGTGAGGATACTCTTCTGATGGGCAACCCTTCTGTGCCAGTGTGCCGTATAACTTTGCTACTCTTGCCGGATTGTAGTTCTTGACATCGACTTTCACCGCATCGGTGCTGAAAAGCATATCCAGTGTCTTCAGACACTTCTCAACGAGTTTCTTATTTTCCTCGTTATTCTGAAGACGGATACGGTACATAAGGTGGACACCGTTTCCGCTATATGCCATGAGCGGTTTGTTGAATCCTATCTGCTTCATGAACACATAAATCTTGTTGCCAATGTCCTTGGCGATGGCAAGCTGCGAGTCTGTCGATGATGTGCCGGACGGTCTTTCGGGATCTAAATCAATGAACAGCCATTCGTAGCCAGTAACATCTTTATCGCTGGTCGTGGCTTTCGGATTCCGCAAGAAGCGATTCCGCTGATCTCTTGCCATGCATCCATCATTCAGAGCATTGACCGTCATGTATATGTTGCAATCGGCATAATCTTGAATATCCCTGTCGAACGCAGTCATCAGCGCATCAGCAGAATTGAAATAGCCGGAGTAGGTAAGTTTATTGCCGTAGATGATCCGAATCTCAAATGCCTCGTTATTCGGTTTCATCAGTGCTACGGTCTTCCGCACTTCCGACTCGTTAATGATTACTGCCATTCATCACCACCCCTTGACGCAGCTCGTTCTCTCGTCAGACACGGTCTGTCACCTCTTGCTTTTGACCTTGCATTCCAACCGCCAACCGCTCCAGTCCATGATGTCATCTTGTTCTTTCCGACCATCCAGTTTTTGGACTCATAGAAGGACACGAACGATTCGGGATCTACATACAATTTGTCATTGCTGATGCAGTAGTCACGAACCTCATCGACTGTCGGCGGTATGAATCTTTTGGTATGGGATTTGCCATTGTACGAATCGTGGTACGATTCGTGGTACGATTCGTTAACGTATCGTTCATTGTCATTGTCATTATCATTATTATTTATATCTATATGGGATATATATTCTTCTACAGTCTTATTAAGATTATCTTTAGTGCTTATAGATGAACATACATACTGTAATAATGATTTATCCTCTACTTGTTTCTCTTCCTGGAGTAGGCAATCCATCACTGGCTTTCCACCTTTCAAAACGGAATGTCTCAAGTAGTTTTTAATGGCAACTTCCGATGTCTTCTTTGAGTAGCGAATGATTCCGTACTTGTTTTCAAACCGCTCCAGTAGTACCTTGACCGCATCTACCGAATATCCCATCTCAAATGCGGCTGTCTTCGGAACGAGTTTGTAGATCCCAAGCTGCGATGTGTGCGGATTCGTCAGCAGATAGAGGAAGAAGTATTTGTCTTCCGGCGAGAAATCATTTACCACCTTGTCATCTTCCCAGAAGGAAGTGCTTACGACCCTACTCACGCTCTTCATTGCACAACCTCAATATTTCCATGACCTTCCGTCCAGCATCTCTCTTCCGGCAGAACTGGAACTCCACATCGTACTTCTTCTGCATAGTCAGCATGGCTTTCATCAGCGTCACGCCAGTCGTTGCCTTTGGAAACCGTCTTATTCTTTTCTTCACACCATCAACAGTCACCGTCTTATAGACATCCAGTCTCGGATTCTTCCACTTCCAGACATCACGAATGTCGTTAACAACGTACTGACCGTTCGGATCTGTCTGGTCTTCTTCGACAAGGACTATCAGTTTGATGCCGTTCTCCTTGGCTAACAGGCATTCTCTTCTGAATCGCTCATGCTCCGCTCCGCAGATATTGTTGACGCACTCTTGCAGATCCTGTTTCGTGTCGATGACCGTAGACATATCGTCTATCCTCGCATAGTCACCGCACGGCAATTTTGAGTGAAGCACTCGCAAGCCGGATTTGATGAAATACTGCTCCTTCAGATCGTGATGCTTCAGTTTCTGCCGTGTGTCGCAGATTATTGTCGGCAACTCTACATCACCGTCCTTACTTCTGCTTCGATAAAATCCTCGGAGTTCTCTCCGGCGGCTATCTCACGCTTGGCAAGTTCCTTCGTGTCCGTTTCGATGTCGATTCCGTTCGACAGAATCAACTCGTCTTCCGTCCTGTCAAAGTCATCGTTTTCATCCGTCAAGATTCGCTTGCAGAGTCTCCGCATAACGACCTTTTTGAACATCTCTTCTTGAAACTTCGCCCACGCAGTGCCGTTCTTTGCTTTCGACTGGGAACGAGCTGCTTCCAGTTCTTCGATGCTCATGACTTCTAACTGGTTATGACCATCGCTATAAGTGCAGTTAGCGTAAGCACCTACAATGCGCTTATTGCCACCGACAGAAGTAATCTTATGGTCATAGAAGTCATCACCGTTCTTCGATCCGTACTCAAACACATCACCTTCATGGATGATTCCGACTTTGAAGTGATGGAGCGTCTTGTTGTTGCGCTTGGCGTACTGCATCATGCCTTTCCAGGATGCTATGAAGTTTATTTGTGAGCCGTAAGGTATTAAATAGCACTCGCCTCTTGATGCATCCAAGCCGGAATAAGCCGCAGTGAGAAGACCAAGCCGGATCTGTTCGTTGCCATACTTCCTGTTGAACTCTTTCAGCGCATCGTTTCCGTTAAGCAGCGCAATGCTGTTCTTAACGTATCTGCTGATATTGAAGTTCGCCGGAAGAGCGGCAGTGTTCTGTTCAAGTTCCGTTGTCAGCAGTTCGGAAAATGAACCTTTTCTGGTTGCCACTTCGTTTGCCATATAGTTACCTCATGATGCCTTTCTATCATCGATCGCAGTGTTGATTGCCGAAATAACATCGGCAAGTTCCTCAAGCGTTTCATATTTGCGCTTGAAGGATTCCAGTTCCGCATACGCATTTGACAGGATCGTGTTCCTTGCGTCCTCGTTCTGAAGAGCCACAGGAAGACTCACATATCTGCCGCCGTTACGGACAGGATTTACGTTGACGAATGCTACCGTGGTCTTCTTCTCGCCTGTTTTCGGCATTGTAAGAGTGACCGTCAGATTATTGATGATATTCCTCGACTGGACGAGTCTGTAATTCTCGGCAGCTTTAGCATCATCCCATTCAAACAACTTGTGTCCTGGAGCAGATTCATCTCTTGATGCATCGAGAAATGCACGGTCGGTTACTGCTCCCTGTTCTGCCTCGATCCGTTCAAACTCCTTCCCGATAACATCTGCACGGACAGGCATATTGCGCTTCCATGCGTAGTTCTTTTCAAAAACCATTTGCTTCTCCTTTCTTTGAGATTTCCCAAACTGCCATGACGCAACGAACCTCGACCGACCTCAACTTGCCTCAACGGAACTAACCGCAACTGCCATGACAGACCAAAACAAACCTCGCACCAATATACCTCGACCGTCCAGGACTCAACGCAACTGCCGTACCGTAACAGACCAAGACTAACACCGCCAATACGCACCACAACACAACGTGCCGGATCTAAACGGAACGAACCATTCCTAAACTGCATTGCCCCAACAAACCCTACTAAAACGCAACCAACCAAGACGGACGCAACCTCAACTGCCTTTACCTACCTCAACTTGCCGCAACTTACCTCGCTGCACCCAACCTCTGCTTGACAGACATCAACTGACATACCGTAACTGCCTTGCTACACCCAACCTCAACAGACCCAACCTTAACAGACCCGACCATGCCGCACCTCGACATAACGGAATGTCCAAACCATAACTGCCTAACCTCACCATGACAAGCCGTACCAATAACTAACAGCCAAACCTTGGCACGGCATAACGTAACTTAACTTGACACGACCAAGAGTGCCTTGCCGCTACGACATTTATTACTTGCTAACGACACGGTAAGTGCCGAAAACACCATCTCTTGCCGGACGCCATTCGCCGACACCATTGCAGATACCGCCGATGTTGATAAGCGAGATAATCTGCTCCGGCGTGATGGAAGACTTGAGGTATTCGATCGTGAGTGTTGCGCTCCAGTTCTGAATCTCGCCACGGTAACGGATATCGGCAACCTTTGTCATGCCACCGATCTTGACCATGTCCTCACGCATATTCGGAGTGCCGTGGATCGTGACCATCTCTCCGTTCTGTGCATCGCCACGGACGAAGAACGCACCACGCATCGTGGTCTTCTTCTGGATGAATCCCTGTTGGAAGCCAGCGTCCAGAGCTGCCGCCTTAAAAGCCGATGCCGGAAATCCGAAGACCGCTTTTTCCAGTGCTTCCTGTGCGGTTTCGTAGTCGATATCATCCGGCACATCCGCAAGGACTCCTGTCGGGTTCATGATGTACATGGACTGGACATAGTCGTAAACAGGGTTCTTCGCCTGTTTACCCTTGGATGCTTTCTTCATCTGCACATCGAGCATTTCCTTCTTCGCCTTTTCACTCCACTTGTGCATGATGAGCGGAGTCTGACCTTCGATCTTGATGGAGAAGGTAGCAGTCTCGATCACAGGGATGCTGATGTTCATTTCCTCGTTGACTTCGTTATTCTTTTTAGCCATTGTTAGTTTTCTCCTTTCTTGATTGAGTTTATGTATGGCTTTTTTAGATTTTCGTTTTAAGGCTATTCAGAGGCTTTTAGAGAAACGCTGTATGTCGGACGGTAAAATTATCGACCAATGTATTAGAATCGCTCACAGAGCCTCTACGAGCCTCACAATGCAAAACTGCGACCACCGTTCTTTGCAATCCATACTGGAGCGGATACTACTGGCGATAATGTGGTGATCACTTTATCTGGATCAGCGTTATCAGCAGACAGATGAACGACAAGAACACCTCGCAGATTCCTGTTGTCGTTTGCCTCGAGAAACCGTTTAGTGGTTTCCAGTTCCATGTGACCAGTAAGAACATGGTCACGTTTCGGAGTACCGTTCAGATCCTCGTCAAGCAGTGAATCAATGTAGTTGCATTCGATGATGATGAAATTCAGATCCGCAAAGCGGTATTTAATGAACTCCGTATCCGTAGCGTAGAGAATGCGACCAAGAGCCGGATGCTTAATTAGAAAACCGAAGCACGGAACATCATGGACGCAATCAAAAGCATGGCAATCAAAGTTACCAAACTTCCTGTGAGTAGTCTCGTCATATGCTTCGGACGGCATCCATACCCTTATTCCGGCTTTACGGTACTCATCGACATATCGTGCATGGTCACGGTGAGTATGAGTCACTACGCAACCTACAATTCGTGATACTTGATAGTCTATTTTCCTCTTTACAGACAGGAGTGGCATCCCAGCGTCAAGAACCAGGATGCCTTTTCCATCATCGATCACATAGCAGTTACCGCTTGATCCAGTGCCGACTACCGTCAGCGTACCCATCACTGCACCACCAGAGTCTTGTCTTCGGTTACCGTCAACAGGACGAGCTGCGTATCGACTTCCGGCACGTTCCAAGAATTGATGGACTCTGCATTGTCAAGGAATATGGGATAATGCTTGTCGTAGAAGTTCTGAAGACCTTCGCAGATGTCCAGTTTACCAGCGATTTCCTTGCCAGTATTTAAGGACTCATTGAACGCTTTTCCATCGATCATCGGGATGCACGTTGCTTCAACCTTGCCGTTCTTTAGGTAATCGAACAGTTTGAAATTGACGATTTTGAAATGCCGATTGATCTCCTCTGTCAGCATCTCGTTTTTCTTCTGCCGGAGAGTGCCAAGGGCATCAATGATTCTTTCAGCGTTTGCTTTAGACTGTTCGTTGCGAAGAAGTTCATCGTTAAGATCGTCAATCTTCGCATCAATCTCGTCATTATGCCGGACGATGACTATCTCTCTATCGATTTCTTTGATGCGGTCTTCGTACTCATACCGCTGTTTCTTCGATTCTTGAGCGGCAGTCATCTCTTTGTTCTTCTTGGCAACTTCTTCTTTCAACTGTTCAATTCTCGGATCTAAAAGGTCGTAGCACTCATCGGTTTCCTTTAAGTGGTCTTCAGCAGCCTTGACTTTACGTTCGTATTCGCTAACTGCTTTTCTCTTTGATTCGACTTCCTCATTGAGGGTCTTAATCTCTGCCGCCAGTGCATTGTATTCTTTGACCAACTTTTTATGGTCTTCTGCAACCACCTTCGCATTGGACTGACATTTTTTCATCTTGCCGTCATGGTCTTTCTGCCATGCTTCGACACGTTCATCGAATATGCGCTTCGACTCTTCCACTTCAGCCTTATACGCTTTGATACGCTCATCACGCATCTTCATGGTGAGTTTCTGTCCACAAGTAGGACACACAAGATCGGACTCTGTAAGCGGTTTTGGAGCAACATACTCATCTTCAAACTTTGCTTTCTTCTCCGCATCAAACTCATCTTTAAGAGCCGTGTATTCGTCACGACACCGATCGATTTCTCGTTTTATGTCGTTTAGTTTGTATCCTTTTGTAGTGATTTCACGTTCTTGTGAGTCGATGCTATATTTCTGACGGTCGTAATCGTCTGCGGCATCCTCATATTTTTTCTTTGCCGCTTTCTTTATTTCCCATCTGCGCTGGGCGGCATCCTGTTCCATCGCACGGATAGCATTATTTATATCGCCGATTTCCTCTGACAGTTTCGCTGTGTTTGGAATGTTGAGAGCATTCATTTCAGCAATAACAGCCGCCTTTTTCGCTTCCAGTTCTTCAACCGTTCCTGGAACTTTAGAACGCTCCATTCCGATGATGATGTCGGGGATAGAGGCAACACGTTCCTTTGCAGCTTTCAGCGTTGCCTTGTTCATCCCTTCGATTTCTTCCGCAGAATACTGCTCCAGTAACGGCACAAGGATCTTCGTTTCTTCATCCAGTCCGGCGATTTCGATATCCGTATGGCTTGTTGCCATGCCAAAAAGAATCTCACGCATCTTTGCCGTCTTTGCTGAAGTGAAACTCGCCGGATGACTCAAGGCAAGAAACGTATCTTTCTCGATACCCATCTCGTTGAGTTTTCCCCATAGATAACTCTCGCTGCGCTCCACACCATTCAGTTCGTATTTGTTGCTGACAGGCGGTTTCCCATCTCCAGTGCTTGGAAGTGCGTGTTGCCGTTTGGTGATAGTGCATGGTTTGCCGTCAACCAGGATGTTCGCAGTAACGGTCGGAAGACTTTCCTTTTGCCCGACTGGACGAATATCGGGATTGTCCTTAACAATCCGACTGTCTCTGTTGACCCACAGCCAGTACCATGCATCGGCGATGGTGGACTTACCGCTGCCGTTCTCGCCACAGATCCGTGTCACTTTCCCGAAGTCATACTTGGCTTCCTTGACACCTTTGAAGTCTTTTAACTCAAGACTTTCCAACACCAGTTTCATTACGCTCTCCTTTCTTGTATCCCCACAGTTCCAACATCCGATTCATGAGAATTATCTGTTGGTTCATTTTGCTCAAAATCTGATCTAACTTGTCTTCCATGCTCGGAATCTCCCGAATGGCTTTTTCAACCGCCAAGAGCCGTGTCTCCACTTCATGGAAGTGATTGTTCATGTTCGTGCGGATGTACCCGATTTCGGGATTCACAGCCGGGGCAGATGCCGGAACAGGAGTCGGCTCTTCTTTCTTCCGTTCGACTTCGATGGTGTACGTTCCCCTGTCCTTAAACATCCTGTCCTCAATGAACTCGACCGTTCCTCTGTCAACTCGTTTTCTGTAAATGATTGAAGACAACCACCCATCTGCTTTTCCGCAACACTGACTGAACTTAACTGCCGTCAATCCCATTTCGGCAAGGTCATAACTCAATGCATTCGTGTCAACCATGACAATGTCATATTTTGCCGCCATTATTTGCCGTCCTTTCGTTTACCTTCCCATACGCAGTTTGCGTAAACGAACAAGGCAAGCCAACCGCCGCAGATGACCATCGGGATGATGAGCGGACGGATGTTCGGCGTGTCGATACAGCAGAAGCAGAACATCAAAATTAGGTATGCTCCCCACGACACCAGTTTCAGAATTGCGTTTTTCATTTCATGCACCTCGCAGTTTCTTTGTTGATATTTGTTACATCTATCTCTTTCCCCAACACCGACAGGATCGAAACCATCTCGGCGAGAGTGAAATAGTTCGGATTGTGAAGTTTCCGGCACAGTGTCGAATAAGGAATACGACTATTTCCGGCAAGCTGCTGTTTGGTAATGCCCTTCTGGATCATTCCCTTTTCAATCGCCATGCGTAATTTAAGAGCCGTGTCATCCCACGGCAGAATGAGTACTGATGCCATTGCTTTTCTCCTGTTTTTTGGTATCAAAAAATCTGCACTGCGGAGTCGAACCGCACTACTGGGAAAAAGGGGTAGAAAACCAGTAGGAAAACCTTCGTGCAGAACCATTAACGCAGTGCTTTGTTTGCGAATCCTGGAGGAATATTCGTATAGCAGAAGTAGGGGTACATACCGCACTGCGATTAAATGCTTGGATGCCGCAGTGGAAACGATGGAAAGAACCACGGCATCCTGTTTGCCACGCAACGAGGAAGGGAAGAATCATTGCGTGAGTGCCGGATGATGGAATCGACCATCAAATGCCTTGGGGAGCAATCGTGGTGCATGACGATTAGGCATCGACAACAGTCTCCGGCAGATTCCCATGCCACCTATCGAAAGTGTGGATTTCTCTGTGTCAAACCAGAGCGTTCTCCATTAAACTACATGAGACACATATTTAGATTTCAAGGTGCGAGGAACTTTTAACGCCCTTCCATGTTGTCGGCGTTGCTCCTCAACAGATCGGTGACACTGACTCCAAGCACATCCGCAACCGACTCCAGGTTCGCCACCGTAGGACTACTCGTTCTCCAGCGTCTGATTACGCCATTGCCAATTCCGGCTTGTATTTCAAGCCGATGGATGGAGATGTGCTGCTGTCCAGCCAGTTTAAGAATGTTGTCGAAGATAATGCCCATTGTCGTATTCCGTTCCTGTCAAGGTGCGTGGATGTTTCGGCGAAGGTGTGTAGTGTATCTGCAAATTTTTAGAAATATTTCGGAGTGCCGCCTCTACATCCGATTGACAAAGTTTAGAGAATTGTCTAAAATATGAGTGCCAACAGATACCGTAGACCATCGCTCTAAAATTGTCTTTGGATTTTCCTTTAGAATTAATCCAATCATTTTGGATTTATCTTTAGGATTTATCCTAAACGCAAGTATAGTGGATGGAATGCACGGTGTCAAGTATCTTTTTAGGTTTTTTTCTAAAAAAGGAGTAAATTCTATGAACACTGTGGAGAGGATTTTGAGCATCCTAAAAGAGCGGAACATCCCTGTTTCCAGATGCGAACGTGCGCTTGATTTTTCAAATGGTTACTTCAAAGGATTGACAAGGGGAACAATGCCAGCCGACAAGTTGGAAAAGGTAGCCAAGTATCTTGGCGTATCGGTCACATATTTGATGACAGGAAATGAAGGATACTATTTAGATCCCGATGCAGCTGAAATGGCACAGGCAATGTTTGACGATCCCGACATGAGGATTCTTTTCAATGCGAAGAGAGAAATGAGTCCAAAAAAATTCCACAAGATAATTGATATAATTACTGCATTCAGAGACATGGAGAATGCAGATGATGGAGACATTTAATCAAGTAGTATATGAACCGACATTAGGAGTGGTGCTAAACATAGTGATGGTTGATGTCGGAGACTTATTTGACGAGTGCGTCCGGCAGAATCCCGATGACAGTTACACGATATGGCTTAACAGCAGATGTTCCTGTGAGCAGCTCCGTGAGTCTTATGACCATGCGCTGAACCATATCCGCTATAACGATTGGGAAAAATATGATGTGCAAGAGATAGAGTCTGAAGCACACTCAAGAGGTGCATAAATGCCGAAAGCAAAGAAACTTCCGTCCGGCTCATGGAGATGCCGTGTCTATAAGGATGGTCAATCAAGGTCGTTTACCGTCAAAGATCCGTCCATAAATGGAAGACGGCAGTGTGAATCACTGGCGGCAGAATGGCTGAAATCAAGACCGTCAGTTTCTGGTACTGTCGAATCTGCTGTGAACGCTTATATCCAATACAAGAAGAAGACCGCTTCCCCGACAACGATAGTCGGTTACGAATCGGTAAGGGATCATGCGCTGAAAGATTTACTGGATACGGATCTGTCACGGTTGACAAACGAACAGTGCCAGAAATGGCTGAATGACAGACTGGTCGATCACAAGGTCAAGTCTTGCAAGAATGCATTTGCTGTTTTGAATGCGGCTTATCATTATGCTACTGGTCAAAGGCTGACAGTTAATTTTCCCGAATCGGAAGATATCGAATATCACACTCCGACCGATGAAGATGTTCAGCGGCTCATCGATGTGACAGCCGGAACAGAATTAGGAAAAGCAATCCTACTGGCAGCGTTTGGTACACTGCGAGAAGGGGAATGTTCTGCTCTCCGAAATGAAGATATCAATGGGAATGAGATAACCGTCCGTCACTCATACGGATGGGATGGGGAGAAATACGTTCTGAAAAAGCCGAAGACCGTATCCTCAATAAGAAAAATCACTCTGCCGGAAGAAGTGATAGCACGACTGACCGCTAATGAAGACGGTCGGATCGTAGCGTTGAATCCACGGCAGATAAATCACAAGTTCAGCAAAATAAAAAAAAGAATCGGAGTAGATTTCCGATTCCATGATTTGAGAGCATATGCGGCATCAATAAGACACTATCTGGGAATCCCAGATGTTTTCATCCTCGCTGACGGCGGCTGGCGAACAGATGTATGCCTTAAACGCATCTACAGAAGAGCGATGGAAGACAAGCGAAAAGAGTTTTCAGAGAAAACCAACGCCCACTTTTCCAAACTCATTTGCCACGATATTTGCCACGAAACCGCTGAAGTGCCGTAAAATCAACGATTTCAGAACGGAGAGGAGGGGATTCGAATTTTACCCCCACGATTTTCGGGAAACCCAGCAAAATGGGCATTTCTCTGCAAACCCAGTATTTATGCGGCTTCCAGAGGCTTTGATATTTCTCATATTTGAGAATTATTCTCATTCGTGAGAATACTATTTGCCACGAAATTTGCCACGAATTTTCGATATATTAAACAGATTGTTTCATGGCTTGCAGAAATAAAAAAACCCCTACGCCAGTAATTCAACGTAGGGGTCAAGCGGAGAGAAACCCATCCCCGAAAGGATGGCATCAGTTAAACAGTTTGTACCACATATCGGCGTTTATCTCTGTCGAGCCAGTCATTGCTTTGATAGCCGCATGAGTAGCACTGCCGATGATGCAGTCCATACTGCCGGAGTAAAATCTCTTGCCGGATAATACCCCTTGCAAAATTTCGGCAAGAGTCGGATGCTTCTGCGTTTCCGCTTCCGTCATCTTCTCCGCAGCTTTTCGGGATGATCCGTAAAAGTTGTCGTTGCCGATTGTAAGATTCGTGCCGTAATACTTGTTGGACATATGCTTCCATACGCCCAGCGCAGCAGAACGAGTCTTCTTGTCGTAGGTGTTATTAACGGTCAGTTTCGCCCCACAGCACTTCTTGACGATGTCAATGTAGTAACTGTTAAGGAACTTCTGAAACTCCGACACGTTGCCAGTAACAGGCTTCGGAGCGTTCTTAATCTCGTAAACAGCCTCAACGTGACCAATCTGAAGAGGACGCTTCGGATCATCGCCGACAAACAGGATCGAATCTCCCACCTTTAAGATTTCGGGATTCTCGATATGTCCTCTGTCGATCTCAACAGGAACAGTCTCAAAGATGGAAGAATTGTAGATGCCGGCGGTATTGTAGAGCGGACAGGAGTACCCGATTTTCGCAAAGGTAGCGCAGATGGACGAAGAGCAGTCAGAGTAGTAATTGCCGTTCTTGTACTTCTTATACACATAGTCACGCAAATCCTGGTCGTAGTAGTTCCGACCCAGAATCGTTTTGTATGCGTCATGGAACAGCACTCTGCCTTGGTCTGTCATCGCTTTCAGTCTCTTTACGGCGATGATGCCCTTATGCTTTCCGTTCGGAGCGATCTGTGCATACCGTGTTGAAGCATACTCATGAAGATTCTTCAGAGATGGTCTGTCCCAACCGTGACCGCAGATGGCGATATCATTGTCTGTCATTCAGCATCACCGTCTTCCCCATGCGGAAAAACCATCTCGCTGTTCATAATCTGCACAGCAGATTCGATGAGGCTATTCAGCTGCTCGTCAGTCATTTTGATTCCGGCATCACGGATAAGACGCATTGCCAGTTCGTATTTCCTCTCGCCAGCACCGTGTTCCTGGATGATCTGCTCTGCCGCACGGACAGCCACCATAACGATGGTGTAGACCCATTCATGCTTGGAGTTTTTCAGTTCGGTGACAAGGATCGGGATGAGGTATCTTGCTACGATGGTAACGAATGCCGTAATGACAATCTCAAGAATGTGGAAGAGAGTATCGTTCATGGTTATTCTCCTTTCATGAGAAATCGTGTTTCTCTAACCGCTCCTCGTACTTTCGTTTGATGAATGCGGCTGTTGCTTCGGTCTGTGAGTTCTTGAAATCTGGATGGGAACTACAGTAATTGTTGTAGAACGTGATGTCTGACAGCACTTGGTCGAAACTGTCCTTTGAATGTCTCCGTTCTTCCATCATCTCGTCTGCGAAGTGCAGAATGCGTACACGGCTGCTTATGGCATCCCCTTCGTCTACTTTGTTTTCCAGTCTCTCAAGACGGTTTACGATGTCATTAAGGACACCATTCTTCGCATCCTTCCGTCTGATAAGAAACTCGATAAAGGCAAATATGCCACCACTCAAAACCGCCGCTATAATCGCTTGCCACATCTTCTTGTCCTCTCAAAAAAAAGGCGGCTTATCGCCGCCTGTCGTTTACTCTGCCTCAACTGGTTCTGCTTCTTCTTCGTGCTTATAGCATTCGTGCCGGAGCGGAAAACCTTCTTCCGACATGAGGATGCAAGAGTGAACAGGAAGACTGGACACGGCAGCTGCCGCAAGGATGCTGTAGTACTTCGCTTCAGCCGAATTGAGATTGTCATAGGCATAAGCCGGAGTAGACATCGAACCATTAGCGAATTTCTGAATTTCGACAACAAGGTATTTCGTAGGCATTGTTTATTCTCCTTCCGTTATAC
>Ga0326512_10000202_pt1 | contig 51663 bp, 30 predicted proteins | sample 1_2617_0518_D_FD_203652 | JGI IMG/M metagenome (GOLD analysis project Ga0326512, IMG submission 203652) | Bovine rumen microbial communities from UC Davis, California, United States - 1_2617_0518 | ecosystem: Host-associated > Mammals > Digestive system > Stomach > Rumen | place: USA...
CCCGAGCCTGTGAAGCCTGCTCCCGAGCCTGTGAAGCCTGCTCCCGAGCCTGTGAAGCCTGCCCCCGAGCCCAAGAAGCCGAACCAGACGGCGATGGGCGAACGTTCGAAAGACCGTATCAACAACGACCCACTGCCTCAGGAAGCCAGAAACGGAGAGGTGTTCCGCCTCAATCACGCGGACGAACAACCGTCCCTCAATGTGCTGGGGTCCATAGACCTCGATGCCATCAACCTTGCCACCCGTCCCAAGAAGAAATCGAAGGAAGAGCGCAAGAAAGAGCGTGAAGCCAAACTGCAACAGACCGCTACAGGCCGCCGCAAGAGCACAGCCCAGAAAGTGGATGTGAATGCAGAGGTGCGCCGCGCCAACAGCAAAGACGAGGATCAGAAGAAACGCAACGGAGGACGCAACGAAAAAGGACGCGACCGCGACCGTAACCGCGAGGACAAGGCTGACAGCCGCTCGATGATGGATGGTGCAGGACGTCACGGACGCAAGGACAAGAAGAACAAATACCAACTGCGTCCGGATGTGGACAGCGATGACGTACAGCGCAATGTGAAGGAGACGATTTCAAGACTCCAGAACAAGAAGGACAAGAACAGTGCCAAGTACCGCAAGGACAAACGCAACGCTGCAGCCGAGCGTGCTGCCGAAGAGGCTTCACAGGAAGCCGAACAGAGCAAGGTACTGAAACTCACGGAATTCGTGACCGCCAACGACCTCGCATCAATGATGAATGTGCCCGTGGCTCAGGTCATCATGACTTGTATGAACGTCGGTCTGATGGTGAGCATCAACCAGCGTCTGGACCAGGAGACCATCGATCTCGTGGCCAGCGAATTCGGATATACAACGGAATATGTGAGCGAGGAGTTGGAAGCCGAACTCACCGAAGAGAAAGACAAAGAGGAGAACCTTGTATCCCGTCCGCCCATCATCACAGTGATGGGTCACGTCGATCACGGTAAGACCAAGCTCCTCGACCACATCCGCAATACCAATGTGATTGCAGGTGAAGCCGGCGGTATCACGCAGCACATCGGTGCCTACAACGTGACTCTGGCCGACGGCAACCGTGTCACTTTCCTCGACACACCCGGTCACGAAGCCTTCACAGCCATGCGTGCCCGCGGTGCCAAAATGACGGATATCGCGATTGTAATTATTGCAGCCGACGATGGTATCATGCCCCAGACCAAGGAGGCCATCAACCATGCAGCAGCCGCCGGTGTGCCCATCGTCTTCGCCATCAATAAAATCGACAAGCCCACAGCCAACCCCAACAAGGTAAAGGAACAACTGGCGTCGATGAACTACCTTGTTGAAGAGTGGGGCGGCAAATACCAGAGTCAGGATATTTCGGCCAAGGCCGGAATCGGCGTTGACAAACTCCTGGAGAAAGTGCTCCTCGAGGCCGAGATGCTGGATTTGAAAGCCAACCCCAACCGTGCTGCTTCCGGCTCGGTCATCGAATCGACATTGGACAAAGGCCGCGGCTATGTGGCCACCGTGCTTGTACAGAACGGAACGCTCCACGTGGGCGACGTCATTCTGGCCGGCATGCACTTCGGTCGCGTGAAAGCCATGTACAACGAACGCAACCAGAAAGTGGAGGAAGCCGGCCCTTCGACACCCGTACAGGTGCTTGGTCTGGACGGAGCTCCTACCGCAGGCGATCACCTGCAGGTGCTTGACACCGAACAGGAAGCCCGCGAGATAGCATCGAAGCGCGACCGTCTGCGTCGCGAACAGTTGCTCCGCACACAGAAGCTCCTCACGCTCGACGATATCGGCGAACGCATCAAGGTGGGCAACTTCCAGGAACTCAACCTCATCGTCAAGGGCGATGTGGACGGTTCGGTGGAAGCCCTCAGCGACTCGCTCATCAAACTTTCGACGCCAGAAATCAAAGTCAACGTCATCCACAAGGCAGTGGGTGCCATCTCAGAATCGGACGTTACACTCGCCGCCGCATCGAAAGCCATCATCATAGGCTTCCAGGTGCGTCCCGCCCAGGCTGCCAAACGTGCAGCAGATGCCGAGGGTGTCGAAATCCGCATCTACTCCATCATCTACGACGCCATCGAAGAAGTCAAGGAAGCCATGGAGGGTATGCTTGTGCCCGAGACGAAAGAGGAAATCGACGGTTATCTCGAGGTCAAATCGACCTTCAACATCTCAAAGGTCGGCACTATTGCCGGCTGTCTCGTCAAAGAAGGCAAGATCAAACGCACGGACAAGGTGCGCGTTATCCGTGACGGCATCGTGATTCACACAGGTATGCTCGATTCGCTCAAGCGATTCAAGGATGACGTCAAGGAGGTTGCGACCAACTTTGAGTGCGGTTTGAATATCAAAGACTTCAACGATGTACAGGCCGGAGACCTCATCGAGGCCTATTCCGAAATCCAGGTGTCCAGAAAACTGTAATTTATGAATACATTAGACTGGGTACTTTTAGCCTTTATCCTGATAGGGTTCTTCATCGGACTCTATCGGGGCTTTTTCCGCGAAGCAGTGGGTACCGTAGGCATTCTGCTGGCGGCCCTTGTGGCCAATTGGCTCTCTCCCTACACGGTACCGACGTTCGGTGGCTGGATTGGCAATGATAAAGCGGCAGCTATCATTCTCTGGGTGGTCATCTTCCTGATTGCCATGTTTGCCATGAAGGGAGTGGCCTACCTCCTCAAGAAACTGTTTGAAACAGCTACACTCGGATGGGTCAACCGGCTTTTCGGCGGTCTGGCTGCTGCGCTCAAGTATGCTTTCATAGCAGCTCTCCTGATAGCCCTGATTGAAACACTGGGCGGCATCGCTCCCGATATGCCGCTCAACGGTGAAGTGAAAGAAAGCCACATCGTGCCCGTGCTTCACAAAGTGATTGCCTGGGTGATGCCCTGGCTTAATGACTATATCATTCAGCCGGCCAAACACTTATTATAAATAATGCAAGAAACAGAAAGTTCTTCCGACGTTCTGCAGGAGATAACCTCGTCCGACTACAAATACGGTTTTACCACCGATATCGAGACGGAAGTCATCCCGAAGGGACTGAATGAAGATGTGATAAGACTGATATCGGCCAAGAAGGGAGAGCCTGACTGGCTGCTGCAGTTCCGACTGGACGCTTACCGGTGGTGGCTCAAACAGCCCGTGCCGACTTGGGGGCATGTGAAAGTGGCACCCATCGACTACGACAAGATTTCGTTCTATGCCGCACCGAAGAAGAAAGAAGGCCCCAAGTCGATGGACGAGGTCGACCCCGAAATCGTCAAGACATTCGACAAACTCGGCATTCCGCTCCACGAACGCGAGATGTTGGCCGGTGTCCAACAGGAAGGGACGACGGGGATGGCTGTTGACGCCATTGTCGATTCGGAATCGCAGACGACCACCTACAAAGACAAACTAGCCGAACTCGGCATCATCTTCTGCTCGTTCGGCGAGGCTGTGAAGGCCTATCCCGACCTGGTCAAGAAATACCTGGGCAAGGTGGTTCCTCCTCGCGACAATTATTATGCAGCCCTCAATTCTGCCGTTTTCTCCGACGGTTCGTTTGTCTATATCCCAAAAGGTGTACACTGCCCGATGGAACTGGCGTCCTATTTCCGCATCAACGCATCGGGAACGGGACAGTTCGAACGCACGCTGATTGTGGCCGACGACGATGCTTATGTCTCCTATCTGGAAGGCTGTACGGCACCGATGCGCGACGAGAATCAACTGCATGCCGCAGTGGTCGAAATCTATGTACACGACCACGCTGAAGTGAAATATTCGACCGTGCAGAACTGGTATCCAGGCGACAAGGACGGCAAGGGCGGCGTCTATAATCTCGTCACCAAACGTGCCCTCTGTGCCGGCGACTTCTCCAAAATTTCGTGGACACAGGTGGAGACAGGTTCGGCCATCACCTGGAAATATCCGTCATGCGTGCTGAAAGGCAACAACAGTTCGGGCGAGTTCTACAGCGTAGCGGTGACCAACAACTACCAGGAAGCCGACACGGGAACCAAGATGATTCACCTGGGCAAAAATTCGAAGTCCAGAATTATATCGAAAGGCATCTCGGCCGGACATTCACAGAACTCCTACCGCGGACTTGTGAAAGTAGCTCCCGGCGCCGACGGCGTAAGAAACTACACCCAATGTGACTCGCTGCTCCTGTCGAACACCAGCGGAGCACACACCTTCCCTGTGATGGATATCCAAAACCCAACAGCCGTGGTTGAACACGAAGCCACAACCTCGAAAATCAACGAGGACCAGCTCTTCTACTGCAACCAGCGCGGCATCGGTCCCGAGGAAGCAGTAGGCCTCATCGTTGGAGGATATGCCAAAGAAGTGGTCGCCAAGCTCCCCATGGAATTTGCCGTCGAGGCCCAGAAATTGCTTTCGCTTTCGATTGAGAATTCCGTCGGCTGATTTTCCATACCAATCTCAGAAGTTTACAAACAATAAGATATGTCTCTTCTAGAAATACATAATCTGCACGCCTCGATAGGCGGCAAAGAGATACTTCGCGGCATAGACCTCACCATAAATCCCGGCGAGATTCACGCCGTGATGGGGCCCAACGGTGCCGGCAAGTCCACCCTTTCGGCCATCCTGACCGGCAATCCGGCCTACACTGTGACCGAAGGCTCTATATTATATAAAGGTAAAGACCTGCTTGCCATGCCTCCCGAACAGAGATCGTGGGAAGGAATCTTCCTTTCGTTCCAATATCCCGTTGAGATTCCCGGCGTTTCGATGGTCAACTTCATGCGTACTGCCGTCAACGAACACCGCAAATACAACAACCAGCCGGCCCTCTCGGCCACCGAGTTCCTGCGCCTGATGCGCGAGAAACGGGCCGTGGTCCAACTTGACAACAAACTGGCAAACCGTTCGGTGAACGAAGGCTTCTCCGGCGGCGAGAAGAAACGCAACGAAATTTTCCAGATGGCGATGCTGGAGCCTACCCTCTCCATCCTCGACGAAACCGACTCCGGTCTTGATGTCGATGCCCTGCGTATCGTCTCCGACGGTGTAAACCGTCTCAAATCAGCCGAACGCGCTTCCATCGTCATCACGCACTATCAGAAACTTCTCGAGTATATCGAACCTCAGTTCGTGCACATCGTATATAAAGGCCGGATTGTAGAGAACGGCGGCCCGGAGCTGGCCAACCGTATCTTTGCCGAAGGCTTCGACTGGGTAAAAGAAAAAGCCGAGTAATTGAGAGCCCATGCAACAGTACTTGGATTTATATAACGGATACCGCGATCTGATTGACCGGAACAGTGCACCTGTGCTGAATGCACAGAGGGCACAAGCCGCCGAGACGCTGAAACAGACGGGACTGGACAAACCTATGAAGGATTTCACCCCGACCGATCCCTCCTCGATGCTCTCGACCGACTATGCCATCAATCTTGCCAGGCATGAGGTACCCGTCACACGTAGCAACCTCTTCACCTGTTCGGTGCCCGACCTATCGACACAGGTATGGTATCTGGTCAATGAACAGCTACTCCCGCGCCCGGATGACGACCGGCTGCCCGAAGGTGTCTATGCCGGCAGTCTGCGCGATTTTGCACTTCAGCATCCCGACCTGGCTGAACGGTATTACAACAAACTGGCTTCTCAGGATGTGCCGCAGTGTCACCCGGGCGTGTCGGCACTCAACACGATGTTCTGTCAGGACGGTTTTGTGCTATATGTGCCCGACGGCATGCAGATTGAAAAACCGTTCCAACTCATCTCACTTCTTCGCTCGGTCGAAGACTTTATGGCCGCACAGCGTATCCTCATCATCCTAGGCGACGGTGCCAAAGCCAATGTGCTGGTCTGCGACCACGACAACGAGTTGCGTCTCCACGAAGGAGATGCTCTTCCGACGTTGCTCTCGCTCCAGGTTGCTGAGATTTACGTGGGAAAAAACGCTCAGTTCGACTATTACTGTCTGGAGGAACATCACGACAACGCACAACGGCTCTCACAGATTTATGTGAGCCAGGGCGAAGGCTCGAATGCAGCCATCGGGCAGTTCTCGCTTACAGCAGGCACAACCCGCAATCATGTACACATCTCCCTGGACGGCGAACATATCGACACCCAACTGTTCGGCATGGTCATCGCCGACCGCAAACAGAAAGTGGACAATCTAACGTTTATCGACCACCGGCATCCCAACTGCACATCGAACGAATTGTTCAAATATGTGCTTGATGAAGAAGCGCAAGGCAGCTTCCTGGGCAGAATCCTCGTACGGGAAGGTGCCATAGGAACTGATGCCCATCAGACCGACCGCAACCTGTGTCTCACCCCCCAGGCACATATGTTGGCACGTCCGGAACTCGAGATTTATGCCGACGATGTAAAATGTTCGCACGGTGCAACTGTTGGACAACTGGATCCTGCCGCCTTATTCTATATGCGCACGCGCGGAATTCAAGAAGAAGAAGCCAGGATGCTGTTGATGTTCGCTTTTATGAGTGACGTCATCGAGAAAATCCGCATTCTCCCCCTGCAGGACAGGCTGCGCCATTTGGTTGAGAAACGCTTCCGAGGCGAACTGGGAACTGCAGCCTCCTGTCAGAACTGCGGCTAACCGAGCAACAGTTGTAAAGAAATTGCTCCGCTCAATCCGAAAAATAATAAGGATTGAGCGGATAATTTTATTTAGAAAAGGGCAAAAAAGATGTTATACAACATATTTATGAGAAATTTTTGACCAGCTATTGCATTATTTGCTCAAAATATTTGCACAGTTCGAAATTTTACGCTATTTTTGCAGAGTCAAATCAAATACATTACGATTTAGTGTCGAAATTCAGATGTAGTTTCGAATGTGTCTTAAATCTCGCAATTAAACCAGTAAAAAATTGAAACCTCGTACGTAAAGTTATGACAAGTCCTTGTTTCAAGCCGCCGCAGGCGAGCAATGAAGCAAGGACTTTTTTTGGAGAGGGGAGAAATCACATTTGAGGCTGAACTGCAGAGTACAGCTGCTTTTGAGGATAAAAAAGGTGCTTGAAAATGCTTTTCAGGGCTTAAATCCTAAAAAAAACGGGATTTTTGTCAATTTTTTGCTCAGTTATTTGCTCAGGTGAAATTAAATTAGTATCTTTGCGGCAATTATAAACCATATTTAGCGCTAGAATATGAAAAATTATATCAAGAGATTTCGACTCTTCACCTGGGTCATGACCACAATGGCCCTCCTTGCCTTGAGCAGTTGTGTGTCACGCGAGCACCTTGTACTCTTCCAGGATGCCAATGAGTATCAGGACCCCAAACGTATCGCTTCCACTTTCGACATTCGCATCCAGTCGGATGACCAGTTGGCCATCTCCATTGCCTCACAGACCAAGGAACTTGTTGATGTGTTCAACAACAAAACCCTCATCGGTTCGGGCAGTGGCTCCATGGGCGGCAGCGGCGGTTCCATGGGCGGTGCCGGCAACACGAATACTACAGCATTCCACGTTGACAAAGACGGATACATCGAATTCCCCGTCTTCGGACGCATTTATGTGGAAGGTCTTTCGCGCAAAGCCCTTGCCGATACAATCCAGAACCGTCTCCGCAGCGGTTATGTGAACGATGCCGTTGTAAGTGTCGAACTCTTGAGTTTCCATGTTGTAATCATCGGTCCCTCCAAGACGTCCACCATCCTGACGTTGGACAAAGACCGCTGCACCATTATCGAAGCCATTACCCAGGCCGGCGGTTTCCCCACGGGCAGCTATCGCGAGAATGTGCTTGTCATACGTGAGGAAAACGGCGAAATCTGGACTACACGCGTCGACTTCACCAAGCTTTCAGACTTGCTCAATTCCCCAGTCTACTACTTGCAGCAGAACGATATTATTTACATAGAAGGCAACGGAGCATCCACGGTTGACGAAAGCGCTACCTACAAATACATCACGGCTACTTCAACCATCGCTTCCTTCCTAGTATCAATGGCTGCTATCATCATGGCCGCATTCTAATTCTAACGAGACAATACATCCTCTCATGGAGAATATGAAAACCATCCCGCAAACAGGCTTCCAAGCCCCTGCGGGACAACAGACAGCAGAATCCAAGAAAGGGCCGAACTCTGCATTCAATATCAAGGACTATCTGACGATGGTCGTCTATAACTGGTATTGGTTGCTCGTGGGCGGTGTTCTGGCGTTTCTGATAGCATTCGTCTATATCCGTACCCTGCAGCCCCAATATCAGCGCGTTTCCGATATCCAGATTACTTTGGGACAGGATCAGGGCGGCACAATGGACATTTCCAAATATCTCGGTTTCGACAATGGTAATACCCAAAGTGCTCTCGACAACGAGCTCTACATCATCCATTCGATGAAGCTCGCCGACCAGGTGGCACACGTACTGAACCTCGACATCCGTTATTATGCCGAAGGATTCTTCAGCAAGGCCTATCTCTATGACGACCGTCCTTTCACGATGAAGTTCAAAAGCAACTACGAGAAAGACATCACCATAGGCATCCGTCCCGAGACGATGGAAACGTTCCGTATTGTTTCGGTCAAAGTGGACGGTATCGTAAACCGCATCACCGAACAGGAAGACTATTCCTACTATTTCGGCAGTCAGTTCGAACTTCCCTATACTCACGAAACCGCCATTATCGAAGCCAATGCCAAGAATCCTGCTGCGCTCTCATCGGTATTGGGCGAAGTGTTTTTCGTGGAACGTCATTCTCCGCACGAAGCCGCACTTCGCGTTCAGGAAATGCTGACAACCGAGAACCGCGCTTCCTCGGTAATCCGTATCATCTGCACCACCAACTCTGTATCGGAAGCCGACGCTGTGCTTCAGGAAGTCGTAAAGGCCTACGACAAACAGTCGTATGAAGCCCATAACGTCAGCACCAACAACTCAATCAACTTCGTCCGCAAACGTATTGAAGAAGTTTCCCAGGAGTTGGGCGAAACCGGCAATCAGCTTTCCGAATACGGCATCGACGTAACCTCGCTGGATGAAAACGGGCAGAGCGCCATCCAGTCGGCTGCAAGTTCGGCAGGCAGCCTCTCGACGGCCCAGGATGCAGCCGCTCAGGCGAGTGCAGCACTCAGTGCAGCCCGCAACCTCCGCAACCGTGTACAGCAGGCCTTTGCTACCAAGGACTATATCACCACAACAGGTGATGAAGCCGGTCTGTCAACTCAGATTGCCGGCTACAACAAACTCATTGACGAACGACTGCAACTGCTCAAGAATTCTTCGGCCGAGAACCCTGCTGTACGCAAACGTGATGCCGCCATCGAGTCGATGGAACGCACCCTGATCGGTGCTGTCGATGCCTATATCGAACAGCTTGCAGCCCAGAGCAGTCTGGCCAACAGCCGCGTAGCACGTCTGCTCAGTTCTGCCGCTCCCAAGACAGTATCCTATGACTCAGCGGCTATTAAGGCCAAATCGCTGGGTATTTCCCACAAATATAAGGAACAGTATTTCTCCTACCTTCTCCAAAAGAACGAAGAACTGAAACTCCAGCTGGCAGTGGGCGAGAATTCCACCAAAGTGATTGAAGATCCCATGGGCAGCACTTCGCCAGTTTTCCCGATCCCCGCCAAGATTTACGGCATCTTCATCCTGGCCGGTATCGCCATCCCGATGATTGTCATCCTGGTCATCCAGCTTCTCACAACAACAATCCGCGGACGTAAGGATGTGGAGGATGCTGTTGACATCCCGTTTGTGGGCGAAATTCCCGAACGCGAGAACGACGACAAACAGAACTGGTTCCTCAATTTCGTGGATCATGTGCTGAAAATCGAACCCGGGGAGAAACTCAACCACATCGTGGTGGATGCCAACTCCAAGAATCCCCTTGCAGAAGCGTTCCACCTTGTGCAGAGCAACCTTGCCTATGTGGGCGACACTCCGGGCGAAATACCGCAGTGTATATTCTTCACCTCATTCGCTCCCGGCGCCGGCAAGAGTTTCGTATCCCAGAACATGGCCTCCATTCTTGCCAACAGCGACCGCAAGTCCATCTGGGTGGATTTGGATATCCGCAAAGGCCACAAGAACCTGAACCTCGTGCGCGAGGATCAGCGTCCGAAGCATGCGATAGGTCTGACCAACGTTCTCTCTGGCAAAGCCCGCCTCGAGGATGTGCTCTTCGAGAGCAAGGACAACGACCATCTCGACCTGCTCCTCGCCGGTCCCGTTCCGCCCAACCCCGTACAGTTGCTCATGAGCGCCAAGATGCAGGAGGTAATCGCCGAGTTGAAGAAGAGATACGAATATGTCATTCTCGACTCCGTTCCTTCGGGCGTTGTGGCTGATGCACGACTCAGCAACCGTTATGCCGACCTCACCATATACGTAGTACGCGTGGGCGTTACCGAACGTGCCCAGCTGGACGAAATCGAAAAACTGTATCAGAGCAACCAGTTCCGCAACATGTGTATCCTGCTCAACGGCGCTACCCGTGAAGGCAAGGCCGGATACGGATATGGATATGGTTACGGATACGGGTATGGTTATGGGTATGGTTACGGATATGGAGAAACCGACGACGATAAAGCATAGAAACCATCCCGACCGATATAAATCAAGCCTGCCGATATTGCACCGGCAGGCTTTTTTATTTGACTCTGAACGAAACGCAGGAATCTTAGTTCAGCGTTATCTTGAGAACCTCGGTTCCAATCTGCGCCCGGAAGTCGCCGGGCTCCAGACACCACTCGCCTTTAGCGTTGACAAAGGAGAGATCGGCAGCCGCAATTTTCAGCGTTACAGTCTTAGTCTCGGCAGGAGCAAGCTCCACCTTCTCAAATGCACGCAGACGCCGGTTGTCGGGCACCAGCGTAGCCACCAGATCGCTCGTGAACAGCATCACTGTTTCCTTGCCGGTCCTCTCGCCTGTATTTGTCAGGTCCACCGAGAATACGAGGCTGTCGCCTGCTGCAAACTGCGGCTTGTTTACCGTCAGATTACTATATTTAAAAGTAGTGTAACTCAGGCCGAAGCCAAAGGGCCACTGCACCTTCACGTCGGCGCTGTAATCGTAGGCGCCTTCCATCGTAGCCGTACGTTCCGACACTTTATAGTCGTAGGTGCTCAGGCTGTTGATATAGCGGGGATAGGTGAACGGCAGTTTTGCCGAGAAGTTGGCATCACCTGCCAGCAGATTGGCAAGCGCGTCGCCGCCGTAGTTGCCAGGCAGAATCACATCCACTACCGCCTGTACCAGCGGCTCGATATCATTAACCAGTCTGGGACGGCCTTCGTTCAGAATCAGAACGATGGGTTTACCCGTCTTGGCCAACGCTTTCACCAGGTCTTTCTGATTGCCCGACAGATTGAGATCGTCGAGATTGCCGGGAGTTTCACAATAGGAGTTCTCCCCCACACACGCTACGATGACATCGGCGCGGCGGGCGGCATCCACCGCCTGTTGGATACGGGGTTCATTCTCCTCCCACCAAGCTCCGCTCATCTTGTAGGAAATGCCTGGTTCGAAGCTTACGTTGCCCGCTCCGAATTTCTGTTGCAGGGCTTCATAGATAGTATTAAACTCCTGTGCATAACGGTCGGCATCTCCCTGCCAGGTATAACTCCATCCGCCGTTCAGCGTTCGCATCGAGTTGGCGTTGGGACCTGTGACCAGAATCTTCGTTCCCGGTTTCAGAGGAAGCAGAGCGTTGACATTCTTGAGGAGCACTTCACTCTCCTCGGCTCCTCTCAGCGCAAATTCAGCAAACTCGGCGCATCCGTATCGGGGATAATCCTTAGCCTCGGTCATCGGCTGGTCGAAGAGCCCGAGCCGGTATTTCACCCTCAGTATGCGACGTACGGCATCGTCAACGCGCGACTGGGGAACTCGGCCCTCCAGAACCAGTTCCTTGAGCAGGGTACAGAAATCCACATTATAAGGCTCCATGCACATATCTATACCGGCATTGACAGCCATACAGATGGCTTCCTTCTTGTCGCGCGCCACCTTTTCGCGTTGCCAGAGATTATTGATATCGGCCCAGTCGGTTACAATCATACCGTCCCAGTTCAACCCGTCCTTAAGCCATTCCGTGAGGAATTCACGGCTGGCATGCACGGGTGTTCCGTTCACCGAACCCGAATTGGCCATCAGGGTGAGCGCACCGCCTTCCAGTATGGCTGCCTTGAATGGAGCCAGGTGCTTCTCCTTGAGGTCGGCCGGCGAAATGTAGGCAGGGGTGCGGTCCTTGCCACTGAAGGGCATACCGTAACCCAGATAGTGTTTGATGGAAACGGCAATGTGGTTCCTATCCACATGATTCGGATCATCGCCCTGCATGCCTCGCGTGGCAGCAACTCCCATCACGGCGTTGACATAAGCATCCTCGCCGTAGTTTTCCCAAAAGCGCGGCCAGCGCGGATCGCGGGCAAGGTCGAGCGTTGGACAATAGGTCCATGGACCGCCGCAAGCGCGCGTCTCGTAGGCGGTTATCTCGCCTGCGCGATAGGCTATCTCGGGATTGAAGGAAGCTGCCACATTGAGATTCTGGGGGAAGAAAGTAGCCCCGATTGAATAACTGGCGCCGTGATTCTGGTCAATGCCGTAGAGCGTGGGGATACCGATTTTCTCCATACTGATGCGTTGCACCTCTCCGATAACAGCGTTCCAGTCCTCGGGCGAGAGTGCGTGACCGGGACAATTCAGGACAGAGCCCACCTGATACTTCACCAGGAGGGAATCCATCTTCACCGAATCGAGGTGAAATCTGCCGTCGTCGCCCCAGGCGCCGAGCGCATCGATCTGGAGTTCAAGCATCTGCCCCACTTTCTGGTCGAGCGTCAGGGTACCCAACGTTTTTTCCACACGTGCCTCTATCTCGGCATCCGCAGGAATCGCTGGCTTGCTGTTCGTGTTATCCTGCGAACCGCAGGCCGTGGTGAGAAATACTGCCGCCAATGCAGCTACAGTCCATTTATTCATTCGTGATCAATTCTAATATTCAGAGCAACCGGCTCAATCATATTCTCGGGTTTGAGGATGATGTCAAGTTGTTCCTTGGTGAGCAGTTTGTGTTCGATGACCAGTTCGTAGACACCCTTGCCGGTTTCGAGTGCCTCCTTGGCAATCTGAGTTGCCGGCACATAACCGATAACGGGATCGAGAGCTGTTACAATACCTATGGAGTCATGCACATACTTCAGACAGCGGTCCACGTTGGCGGTGATACCGTCCACACAGCGTGTGCGGAGCGTATCCATACCGTTCATCAGCAGGTCGGCCGAAGCGAAGCAGCACTGGGCCATCACGGGTTCCATCGCATTGAGTTCCATCTGGGCAGCCTGGTTACACATTGCGACGCAGAGATCGTTGCCGATTACCTTGTAAGCCACCTGGTTGCAGACTTCCGGAATGACGGGATTGACCTTGCCGGGCATGATGGTCGAACCGGGAGCCATCGCCGGCAGGTTGATTTCGTTCAGACCGCAACGCGGACCCGACGAGAGGGTACGCAGGTCGTTGCAGACCTTATTGAGTTTCTCGGCTACGAGACGCATTGCCGACGAATAGTTGGCCATGCAGGAGGTGTCGCTGGTAGCGCCCACCAGGTGGTCGGCCAGGCGGAACTGGAAACCCGTAATCTCGCGGATAGCCTTCACGGCGCGGGCTGCATATCCGGGCTTCGAGCAGATGCCCGTACCGATGGCTGTTGCTCCCATATTGATGGTCAGGAAATCTTCGGCAGCGTGGTCCAGGTGAATGAGTTCGTTCTCCAGGATGTAGGCGAAGCCTCCGAATGTCTGCCCCAGCGTCATGGGAACGGCATCCTGCAATTGTGTGCGGCCCATCTTCAGAACGTTCGCAAACTCGTCGGCCTTGTTCCTGAGACTCTCAATCAGGTCGATGAGGTGTTCGCGAAGTTCAAGGTGTGTGTAGTACAGGCCCACATGGATGAAGGTGGGATAGGCATCGTTCGTACTCTGTGATGCATTCACCACATCGTGCGGACGACAGTATTTGTACTCACCTTTCTTGTGACCCATCTTTTCGAGTGCGATGTTGGCAATGACCTCGTTGGCATTCATATTGGTCGAAGTGCCGGCACCGCCCTGTATCATATCCACCACGAACTGGTCGCGATACTTTCCGTCCATAATCTCGCGACATGCAAAGGCTACGGCCTCATACTGAGTTTCGTTGATTACACCGAGTTTGTAGTTGGCCATCGCAGCGCCCAGTTTCGTAACGGCAATGCCTTTGATGAAACGCGGATATTGTGCGAGCGTTGTCTTTGAAATCTGATAGTTTTCCACTCCGCGCAGGGTCTGTACGCCATAATAGGCTTCTGCGGGTACTTCACGGGAGCCGATAAGATCGGTTTCTGTACGTGTTTTCGATACAGCTTCCACGGGCTGTGTCTCTTTCTGTTTTGTTTCGTTTGCCATAATGTGTCCTCTTTTTAATAATGATTAATGGTTAAACGTGTGCTCCCTGACAGAGCACACGTTCCTATATAAATGATTCTGGAATCAGAAGTTGTAGTGGATGCCCAGGTCGAAGGAGACAGGCATGAACAGCTGGGAATCCTTGTCTCCTGCTGCATTGTAGGGCACGTCGTACCTGAACGATGACACACGCGTTCCGAGCGACAGACCGACGGGAGCGGTGCCCTTATGACGCCAGCGGAGGTCGAGACCGAATGCCGGACCGATGGTGAACTTCTTTTCTCCGGTTGAATGTCCGTTGCCCAGATAACCCTCGCCGTTGCGGTAACGGTACTCTTTGTAGTCGGTGCCGCGACCTTCCGTGAAGTCTTCCCAGGCCCACTCGGCCGTGTACATTCCTGCAGCCACGCCCACAAGGCCCACCAGTTGGAAGGGTTTGCGGCGCCATTCAGGATTCATGCAGGCGGTGAGGTCGGCCGTAAAGTCCAGGCGTCCGCCATACAGTTCCTGTTTTTTGCCGAACATCTTGAAACTGTAGATCATACCGGTTGCTTCCGTACCGAGGAAGTCATTCCACCAGCGGCCGTAGGTGAGTTCGGCACCGATGCCGCCGCCTTCCTTGAAGAAGCGGTCCTGATAAACCATCGGCTGGACAATCAGCTTGGCAGCCACATAATTCTTCTCGGGTTTCTCCACCCACTTGTAAGCCCGCTTGTAGGGATTGAGTTCCACCTGCAGACCCACCATGGTGAACAGATTCATATTCTCGTCCAGGTTGTTGGCTTCGAATGACGTCATCGGGTTATCCTTGAAGAGATAAGTCAGACGGGGCTCGAAGTACCACGACAGACCATTGGCGATATGACCGGTCATATGAGCGCCAAGGTTGAATCCGGGATAGACCTTCAGCGTGCTCCAGTCACCCGTGCGCGACAGGTCCTGCAGGCTGGTCATACCCAGTTCGATACCGCCCAGCAACTGGAAGTCGATATAACGTTCGGGGTCCGCACCCCAGATGCGGTTCGAGAGGTTGTAGGTGTAGTCGATGCCCAGCGAGGCGTAATGATCCATATTCATCGCACCCATGGCGTTGGCAACGTTCAACATCGGGTTGTCGGTGAGGGCTAAGCCCAGACGGATACCATGGATGGCATTGAAATTGTCGCCGGCAAAGAATTCGAACGAACCCACATGGCCGTCCATCATGCCGACACCGCCGCCGAAATACCAGCGGTTCCTCAGGCGGCCGGTCAGGTCGCTGCGCTGGCGGTAGTAGAGATCGTACTGAGCCCCGAGAGAAGCGGTCATCACGAGGTTGGGATTATTGATATTGAGCACCTGGGCTCGCGTTTCTCCCACAATCCATCCATTGCTTGTGATACGGTACTGGAGCTGTGCGGCCGCTGTCATGCCGAAGAGAAAATGTTTGTCGCCGTCTTCGAAGGCCTTTGATTCGGGCAGGAAACGTCCGGCTTCCAAACCGGCCATCGTGACGATGTTCCAGCGCGAACGTTCCAATTTGGGTGAGAACGCACGCCACAGGTCATAGAAAACTTCTGCTCTGAGTCCCCAGAACTGCATCGTCGACTCGTCCTGCACGGGTCCGCCGATGCCTTCCTTCACCTTGAATTCCTGGGCGAAGAGCGAACCGCGGAAGCCCCATACGGGATCCATGTGACGGCCCAGCGCAAGTTCCATGTTCATATGCTTCAGACCGTGACCTTCGTCGCCGGACGAAAAGACGCTCTTGAGGGTCGAGATACTCTCGCTCGACTTCATGTCGTAGCTCATGAGCTGCACACCGCCCAATACCTGAAGGAACCAGCGCGAGCGGTCGAGCCAGGCGGGAGCATTACGTTTGACAAAGGTATAGCGGGCACCTGCGCCGAGGTTCCAGCGTCCGTGATATTCATCGATGCGGTAGAGCCACTGGTAGTAAGGCTCCAGATAGATGTTCCAGTTGGGTGAAAGACGGTGCGAGAGCTGCAGGCCGGCCTCATAACCCATATCGAACTGCTCCGCACCCTCGTAGGCAAAGAGCATACCGCCGATGAAGTTGAGGTCGAAATGACGTTCGGGATTGACGCCCATCCACGAATTGGTGAGATTATAGACATAATCCACCGAGAGCATCGGCATGAGTTTGACTGCCTTCTTGACAGGCGTTGCCTCATACCATTCGAAGATCTGTCCGTCGTCGTCGACACGCAATTTCTTCTCGAGGCTATAACCGACGATGGAGTCGATCTCGGCCTGATTCATCGACTGCAGTTCCAGACGAGCACGGAGGGCCGAAGAGTGGGAGAAATGGCGGCCGACTGCAAACGAGAAACCTCCGTTGTAGAGTTTCTGGTTGGGATTACTGGTAGAGAGGCGCTGTGCCTTTCCGGCGAATTCCAGCCACCAGGTGTCGCGCAGGTCCTGTCCCACCCGTTTGGGTTTACGGGTTCCTGTGAAACGTGAGAAATTGGTATGGAAGGTTTCGACACCCAGGTTGAAACTGGCGGTGTTTTCGTTCTCCTCTGTCGACTGTCCGGCAAGCCTTCTCGACGACTCCCTGTCGAACTTGGTCTTGGCCAGGGCATAGCGCCCTTCAAGATAGAGCGCGGTCCAGGGTGACAGATAGTATTTCAGCTGGCCGGCTACGGTGGGGCCCATGTAGAAAGCCTTGTCGGTCTTGACGTTGCCATATTTATCCACACGTCCGAGCACATTATCGACCTTGATACTTCCGAGTTCGGCACCGGCGCTGATATCGAAGTCCCAAAGGCCCTTTGAGGGATTCCCCGAGAAAAGGGCTACAGGGTTGATCACCACCTCGGCGCGTCCGCCCTGCATACGGAAGTTGTCGTGGGCACCGACGCTGACGCCGAACTTGGAGTTCATCCATTTGCCCAGGGTGATATCGATATTGGGCACGGTCTGTCCGGCCGCACGGCTGAAACCTCCGCCCACACGGGCAAAGAGGTTGTCGATGACCTTAAACCCTTTCTCGTCGCGAGCCGATTCGTTCACCCGGTAGAGTCCGTTGGTGAGACGCACGTTGGCACCCATCATGAGGTTGACGGTCGATGCCAGTTCGTTGTCGTTGTCGGTATGGAGCTGTGGTTTGCCTTCCGCATCTGTCACGGCATCCACATAGCCGCCGTAGGCCTTGCTGGCCATACGCATCTGGGCCTCGGTGAAGAGCGAGATACGGGGCGAGATAACATAGCGGTACTGCATACCCAGCCAACCGCCGAAATAACCGTCGCCTCCGTTGTATTCCTGTTTCAGGGAAGTCTTGCCGCCGAAGAGCCCCACCGATGCCAAAGCGTGGTGTTTGCGTGTGAGGTCATAGCCTCCGAAGTAGTTCGTGGCGTTCCACAACCAGCCCAGATTGAACTGGTAGCGGTTGAATTTGTAGGCATCGTAGCGTTCCTGCATCGAGGGCATACTGAACTCGAAGCCCAGTCGCAGCGTGTGGGTAGGCGTAAAGTCCTTCGACAGCGTGAAGCCCAAGCTGACGGGATCCCACGTATAGGAACGCCCCGAAATGGGCGATGTCAGCACATCGGGATTCCAGTAAGCCGAAACTTCGAGGTTCGCGAGCGGTTTCCTGTTGAATGTATCTGCATGAGGCTTGCGATAGAGATGCATAAGCAGGTGGTCGGCCACGTTGAACTGGCTGACAGAATCGGAATCAGCAGCCATGCCTGCTGTCCAAAGGCTCAGGAGGAGCGTCAATATCGTATATTTACGTTTCATCATAGTCCCTGTCTCCTATCCTATTCCTTGTTAATTCTTTTGTTAATATAACGTTCTACGGCCTCCAGATAGATATCGAGACCCGACTGGCGGTTGGCCGGTGTGCTGTAGATGCCGCGAATGTAGATGTCGCCCTGACAGAAGGAGACGTAATCCTCGTCCGTTTCGAAGAGACGTGCCAGGCTTGCGACCGCCTCCTGAAGCTGTTCGGCTTTGTTCTCCTGTGCCATCATCTCGGCCCAGCGGGCATAGGCGACTGCACGGAAATACCAGCGTTCCGGACTCTTCTCGGGCAGACGGTCGAGCGCCGGAATACTGTCCCAGGTGGCCCGGAAGGCTTCCTGAACCACGGGGTCGGAATAGCGGCCTGTGCGCTGGAATTTGTCGTGACCGATCGCATTGTGCACAACGTAGTAATTCACTATATTCGTATTGGCAATGCGGCGGGCAAAGGCTGCATCGTCGATGAACATCTGGTAGTTGAAGCTCTCCAGCAGGTCGGGCAGACGCGACGGATGATACTTCGCCTCGAATTCGCGCGAGTAATCCGTCATCGAAAGAATCTGAATCATCGAGTCGGCACGCTGCAGGGTTGCATTCGAACCGATACCTATCAGAATTTGGATCTGGTTGTAGAGCGCGAAGTCGGCATTGACGTATTTGTATGCCTTCGGAGTCTCGTCAATCAGGGTGCCCAGCGAGTAGGACTTACGGTTGCCGCCCTGGGTGAGATCTATATAAGGAGCCAGTACGGTTTCGTCATATTCGCCCTTGTCCATCTTATAGACGGCGATGTTGTTGGCGGCAATCGGGCGGATCAGGTCGAACCACTGTTCGGACGAGGCACGGTTCACGTCATGCGTCCAACAGAAATTCTCGTCGCCGCGTCGGCGGGGAGCCTCCAGCACTTCCTGGCTGACACGCACCTTTTCCTCTTCGGTGAGTTGGTCCGAAGTCAGAAGGACATAGTAATAGAAAGCGCCGTAGGTGACAGCACCCGTACTGATGCCGGAACGGAAAGCCTGCACGATGGCTTCCTCGGTGGGCGGCTGCAGGGCGCTGTACTGGAAGGTGATCTGTACGCGGCGCAGATAGTTCATCGCGGTCTCCCACACCGAGTCGTTGGGAACATACCCCACTTCGTCGGCCGTTACCGAACGCGGGTCGCGGCCTTCACACACCTCGCGGATACGCTGTGCCTGGTCGGCGGATTCGGGCATGAAGTGGTCGATGGCGGCAGCCACATCGAGCCAGGTGGCCACGGAGTCGGTATAAAACTCGGCTGCCGTTCGGATTTCGTTGTGTGCACGCAACCAGCCTACTACCGCTTCCGAACGGTTGCGGGCCAGTGTCATGTTATACTGATAGCCGCCTTCGGGCGAAGTGATACCCAGCACGGCGATGGTGTCGATACGGTTCACACCATAGGGTGCCCATTTTTCATCGCGGCCCATGATGGCGGCTGCGGTCTGGCTCAGCGAGTCGAGCTGCCGTGTGTTGTCTCCCAGTTCGGGGACGATGGTCGCACTGGCGCGTTCGAAGGCCACATGCACCTCGTGACGCAGTTCCTGCACGTCGTCGCTCTTCGACAGCGGGCGGTAGTCCTCCTTCACCTGCGAGGTGGGTGCGATGAACGGCGGGCAGTCGGGTGCGGCAGGCTGGAGGGAGAGCGAAATGAAACGCAGGGGATTCATTCGCGTACAGCCGCACGCATCCGTTGCCGTGTCGGCTGCCTGGAAATCGTGCAGCCAGTAAACGTGTTTCAGCCGATAATAAATGTTGGGGTCGCGCATGGTCCAGCGCGTCAGCAGCGTGTCGCGAATGGGCTGTTGGGGATCCAGATAGAGGTCCGGATTGGTCACACGCATCTGGTTGAAGGCCATCGACACTTTCTTTTCGTCGCTGCTCTCATACCGCATACGCAGACCGTTCTGTTCGGGACGCACCACCTTGACGGTTCCGTCATCGACGAGTTTCTTATAATCCGGCACTTCCAGCATCTGGCGGTACAACGGCAGGGAATACCAGTATTCCTTGTAGGTCGATGGAAGTTGGCGTACCAGGTAGCTGCGGGGCACGAAACCTTCCACAACGGCATCCCAGCGGCCCTCTTTCATCTTGCCCTCTTCCACATACTGCTGCACTTTGCGATAGGTCTCGATCGAGAGGGTCACGAAGTGGTAGGAACGGCGGTCCGCCGTATCGGGATAGGTCGGATATTCGTCCATGCGCAGTTTCTCGAGTTCAGGAGAAAGTGCCCAGAACGTTTCATACTTGCTCAGATAACGTGCCAGCAGGTTGTAGTCCATCTGCATACGGCAGGAGTCGGGCGAGAGGGCGCGGTACTCATTCTGCAGGGAGGCCGTTCCGAATTCACGCAGGGTCTCCTTGCGGTAGTACTCCATGGTGTCGCGGTCGGTGTCCCACTGGGTACGGCGCAGCAGACGCTTCTGGTAGTTTTTGCCTGGGAAGACAAAGGGTGTCAGCCTGAATTCTTCGGCATAGGAGCCGTCGCGATGGGCCAGCAGGCGGTCCAGCTGTTCAAGGGCAGGACGGTTGTTCAGGTAGTCGCGACCCACGCGTTTGTAGTCCGAGAGGAAGTCGCAGGGTTCGACGATGCGCTCCACCACCATGCGGCGGCTCCCGGGACCGGTCACATCGATGCGTTCCTGGAAGGTGAGTTCGTTGCCCAGCTGGATGGTGCTCTGCTGGAGGTCTATCTGACGGGTCATACCCTTATAGACGTTACCGATCTTGAGTTTGCCGGTATAATAGAGCGGACAATAGGGCACGAAGTTGTTGGGTTCGAAGTTCTCGATCCACTCCACATCGAACTGTTCCTGACGCAGTGGATCGACGACCACGATGAGCGACAGGTAGTAGATGTCCTGCGGCACTGGGCCCAGGTATTCCCTGAGCGAGGGGTCCATCCGGTCCTTGAGCTGTTCAGCAATGCTGTAGGCCTGTTCGGTACTGTACACACCGTTGATATCGGGCTGCAGACAGTAGCTTGCGTGATTGTCGTAGAAGGTGAAGAAGCCCTGCACCTTGCCGCGGTTGGTACTGTTGCGGTAATCGCGCATAATCTGATCTGCCCATGTCTTGTAGGTCACATAGACACGGGCTTCTTTGCTCACCGGAGCCAGGTTGTAGCCTTTCTCCACACCGTTGTCGGTATCGACGATATTCAGCACCTTGCCGTCGCGGTCGTTCGGCTGGGTGGCATCGTATATTTTGAAACTCTTGGCTTTGGGACGCGGCAGCAGCTGTGCACTTGCCTGGCCGGGCAGTAGCGGCAGCAGCGTCAGAGCTATGAGCAGAATGTGTTTCATAATCTTCATTATTTCGGGATTCCCGGTCAGAATCCGTTACAGAATTAAATAAACCAGCGAAATACCCGCATTTGTGGGGTAGAAATCAATACGCGAACGGCGCGGTATGCAGGTCTGAGTCTCCACATCGTTCCTGATTTTGACAGTCTCCCATCTCAGCAGGGGGCCGACGCCGGCACAGACGTCCAGCGACCAGCGCTTCGACAGCTGGAAACAGTATCCGAGATCTACCGAGACGGGCACTGCCGCTCCCTCGTAATATTTCCTGTCATTGAGCATGGGCTGTCCTTCGGGCACATCATAGTCCTTCTGCAGTTCATAGGCACCCACACCCGCCGAGAGCCCCCAGTAGAGGCCGCGCAGGGGCTCGTGACTGAACCAGTGTTTCCAGCTCAACTGGAATCCCGTGGCGCGGGTGTCGCTCATCCACGACGGACCCATCGTCTGGTAGAACGAGCCCGACAGCGAGTTACTCTCATTGAGTGAAAAATCCATACCCACATTGGCGGCCAGGGCGGCAAAGCCGGCCACATTCGTACGAACAGCAATGGCTTGCGCCTTTGCCCGGCTCATGCTGCTCACTACAAGCAGCACGGCCAAAAGTGCTATAACCTTCTGTCTCATTCTTCTATAATATAATAAGGTATGGTCATAATCGGCGTCGTGTAGTGAAGCTGTACCTTGACGGTTTTGCGCAGACGTCCGTCAGGCATCACTGTGGGCTGCTCGTCGCCCCAGTCAATGAACTGGGCGGGTGTGAACGAATAGCCTACCGACTTGGAGAAGGCGTCAATAACCTTCTGCCGGTCGATCTCGAAGTTGCCTTCCCCGTTGCGTCTGGCGGTAACCTGCGGAAACTGCTTGGCGGCAATCCAGGGTGCGAGAATCTCCTTCTGGGCAGCCTTGGCCAGCCGTTCGGATTCGCCGTCCTGCACGCTGTAGAGTACGACGGCCTGATAGCCGGCCACGAGGTTCACCTTGGCCTGATACTTCTTGTTGAGCACCAAACCCTCGCTCTTCTCAATCCTGATCATGTCGGCGGTCACACCGCTGATGCCCTTGCTCTTAATCTGGGCAGCGATATCCTGTACGGTCACCTTGCGCTTGGCCAGGCGCTCCTTGTTGCCGTCCCACTTCTCGCTGAAGGCCACTTCCTGACCGTTCAGTCTGTCGTAGAGGTCGCGGCCGAACTTGTCGAAACGGAACTCAGCCTTGAAGAGAGCCAGCACATCTTCGGCCTCGTAGTCGAGTTTCACCTGCGGGTGCCATTCGATGTGGACGGCATAGAGGGTCGGTTTGTCCATTTCCTCATCCTTGACGGGCTGGTAGATGCCTGCAGCCTTGCGGATAGAGAATTCCTTGAACAGGTTCGGGTCGATCTGTTCGCCCTGGATGTCGGTGAAGAGTTTCACGATATCCTTGCGTTTGATGGGGCTTTCGAACTTCGTACGGTCGCCGCTGTTCTTCACCTCTCGTCCGTAGATTACGGGCACCTGCCCGCCGTGTTCATCCCTATACTTGCGGATAGCGGCCATCAGTTTGTCTTTCTTGACCTGAGCAGCACCGCGGCCCGACATCTGCACACGGAAACGTATGGTTACATCTTCGGTCGTATTCTCATCGGTGAAGGTTTCCTGTCCGCGCACGATGTGGTAACCGATGCTGTACTCATCCAGCTGGCGGATGGGGAACATGCCTTCGGTGTATTCAAAGAACTGGTCGGGATTCATCTTATAGCCTGTCTGGCGTTCGATTTCGGCAACCACCTGGTTCTTGGTGACGGGCGACTTGATATTGCCGTCCTTGTCGAGCTCGTCGACCTCGACAAAGATATTGGTATTGATCGAGAAGTTCTCGCGGATGGAGTCGGCCTGACGGCTCATCTCCTTATTGCGGGTGATGTTGACTTCGATAATCTCCTGACGCATCCTCCAGTATTTGCGGCGGATATCCATCTTGCGGAATGCGAGGGCGGCACGCAACTCGACGGCAGGGCGCCACTTCTCCATACCGGAGTAGAGTGCGCCGGCTTTCAGTCCTGTCTGGATTTGCAGGAAATATTTGTTGTTGAAGTTATAGGCCGGAAAATCGTTGCCGAACGACAGCCCGAAGGCCACACTTCCCTTGTCGAGAATCTTCTCTTCGTCGCCATACAGGTCGAAGGGTGAATCGATAGCGTAGGTCTTGTAGTCGGCCCACAGACCCACATAGGCTCTGCCTTTGATCCACTCGGGATGGCCCTTCACCGACGACTCCTGCGCCCGCTGGCGGGAAGCCTTGGTACGCGCCGCGCCCCTGATCCAATCGACAATGGCAGCAAAGGGTCTTGCCAGACCTTTGCGCTGCTGGGACGGGTCGGACACCCTGAAGTGGCGACGATACTCCATGCCGGCACTCAGTTTCGCAAAATCCGCCCGGTTATTCAGCGAGTATTTGAGATTGAACAACAGCGAAGGTGACGACACCTGAAGAGGGTCGCCAAGATCGATTTCCAAACCTACATTTGGCATCAGGAATGCCCAATCCACCACATTGGTCTCCCAGCTGAGGCGTTCCGAGGCTTTAATAATTGTGTCATTGCCGGCGGGTTGTGCTGTCTGGTAAGCTGATCCTCTGGTCACTCCGGCCCGGAGGGGGAGGCATGCTAAAGCCATCAGGCAAACCGCTCCTAAAGTTCGCGCATTCATAAGCTTAATATTGCAGCGGCAAATATAGCGCAATAATCTGAAAAATCCAAATATTTGTGCGCAAAACTTCAATAAAATGCTGATTTTTTATGAAAACGCATTTAAAAACGCACCTGTGCGCGTCAAATATGCTCAAAAAAATGAGAGCCACACGAACGGTTTAGGTTCCATGTAGCTCTCTACAAACCAAATTCCCTGCGGAAAGACAGGGATTCGAACCCTGGAAGCAGTGTGACCCGCTTGCCGCATTTCGAGTGCGGTCCGATCGACCACTCCGGCATCTTTCCAATATTCCGTATGGAAATGGTGCTCTTATTTTCATTTGAGCGCCGCAAAGATAGACCAAAATACCGAAAATTCCAAATCTTTCGGTCTAAAATTTCCAAAAATAGCAGTTTCTTCGGTCTTTTATTCTCTATTTGTTTTTTCGACTTGGCAATAATTGGGGGTTTAGACGCTACATTCGCCGCGAACCTGTGGTATAAACTTAAAAACGCCCCTTGAGCATCGCTGCTGTGGGGCGTTATAATCCTGGTCTGAAACTCTTCGTAGCGTAAAGTTGTCTAAGCAAATAAAAAAAGTACAAAAGCAATTTCGATGTTCTAATCTCGTAATAACGGTGCAAAGATAAAGCTTATATTTGAATCTTCCAAACTTTTTTTCCGCTTTTTTGTATATTTTACGAAACCCACCCCCATTTTTTAACAAACATTACCCTTAGGAATGTCATTTTTGTTTCAAAATCTGTCACAAATGTTCATTTTTGAAAATTTTGAGACTTAATCTTGCCATTTCCAAACACTTGCCAGAATCAGGCGTAGCCAGGCAAGTCTGTTGCAGGCCAATTCCATCGACGTGAGTCTTGACTTCGCCGATTTCACCCACATCTATTTCTTTGCCGACCCGCCGGCTTCGTCCGATGCCGCCATAGGAGAGGGGAACCGTCCCTACCGGGTCGTCAGGCCCTGACAGACCCGCTGGCCCAGCACGTTGTAGCGCAGTCCGTCGCGGACGATGACAAGGCGTCCGTTCTGAAGTGTTTTGCGGGCTGTGCCGGCGGCTGCGGGGAGCTCCACGGCGCTGACGGCATCGGTGGAGGCGGCGCGTTCATAAGGCCCCAGGTCGCGGGCCGAGCCTGTCACGGTGCGGGCCAGGAAGGGGAAGTCGGCGACGAGCTGCTGCCACACGTTGTTGATGTTGTCGAGGGCGGCGTTGCCCGCATCGATCATCCTGCTGTCGCCGGTCAACCGTCCGAACTTGCGGGGCAGACCGCCCCGGATGTCGCGGGGCCGCAGCGCATCGTCCTCGTCGAGCGAAAGGTAGTCGTCGGCACTGACACCGGTCACCAGGTGGCCGGTCCATCCGTTCTTGGCCATGGCCGCATGGATGGCGTTGTAATCGTCCGCACCCACGTCGATTTCCTGTTTGCCCAGACACACATTATTATAATAGCGCGTATTGGCATCCGAACCGCCGCTCTCGAACATATAGTCGTAGCTGTTGTCGAAAGCCAGACAGCCCACCAGCACGTGACCGCCCTTGTGGCTGTTGCAGTCGAACCCTTTCACCGAGCTGCCCTGGTTGTGGCCGAACGAGATGGTGTTGAATACGTAGTGGATGCCTTTGGACGAACCTCCCGTTCCGTTGCCGCCCAGTTTGATGCCGTTGCCGTTGCCCGAGAACGACATGTTGCCGCTCTTCTTGATATAGTCCCTGACCCACAGGTGGTCGGATGCCACGCCGGCGGCCCATGCCCAGCATTCGGCTATCACGACATCGTAGTCGGTCTCGAAGAGGTCCCACGAGTCATCACTGTTGTGCCAGGCGCGGCAGCGGATGAAACGGTTGCCGATGCCGTTGTGCATCTTGCAGGCAAAGCCGTCGGCATCGCTTCCGTAGTTGGCATCGTAGTCGCAGTTATGGTGCGAGTCGCAGTCGATGACGTCGTTCCAGGCGCAGTGGGTGCCGTCGTTCTCGCTTAACCCCGGGAAGGTGTCGCTGAACTTGTGGCCGAAGCCCAGCTGGAGTCCCGTGTCGAGGTTGTAGGAGAATTCACATCGTTCGATGCGGTTGTGGGACCCCTCCAGTTTGATGCCGTTGTCGGCCGCATGGGTGATGTGCAGACCGAAGAGCCACCACCAGTCGCCGGTGATGGTCAGGCCGCGTTCGCCCACACGCTCGGCGGTAAGCCCATCGACGAAATCGAAGACGGGTTTCTCGCCGTCGTAGCAGCGGATGACGATGGGGTTGTCGGCGGTGCCGCTGTTCCTGATGCGCACGGTGAACTTGCCGTCGCCCTGTACCTTCTGGCGGTAGGTGCCGCCGCGGCACACGATGTGGGTGCCCGGTTCGGCGGCATTGACGGCTTTCTGGAGGTCGGCCCACGGTTTCTCTATCGTGCCGTCGCCCGTGATGTCGTTGCCGTCAGGGGAGATGTAGATGGTCTTCACGGCAGCCGGGAACGGTTTGGTCGGTATCCATGCGCCCTCGGTGATATAGGTCGGGTCGTCAGTGTCGGGTTCCGTGACCACAGATTTGACCGTTATGGCCGACACGTAGGTGTTGCTGGAACTGCCTCCGAAACGGAACCTCACGTTAGCCGTACCGTCCAGTCCTGTTTTTCCGCTGTAGGATTTAGCGCCCGAGCCTCCCGAAGAGACACTGGTGAGCGTCTGCCACGCGCCCCCGTCCACTGAGTAGCTGACGGTCAGTGTGTTATTGCCGCCCGAGCCCCAGTTTACGGTTATCTTGCCGGGATCGTCTATGGCCGGAGTTACCAGCCAGGAGCTGTTGCCCGAGCTGAACTTGAACTGTCTGACACCGCTGCCCGTCGTGAGTTGCATCTTCAGGGCTGTCCAGGTGCCGCTGGGCAGGGTGACGGATTGTTCGCTGCCGGAGCCGTAGCTGCCGTTGGACAGTGTACTGAAATTCTCGTTCAGGTCAGCCGCCTGTGTCAATGTCGGTGTGCCGCATACGAGGATGGCAGCCAGCATCCGAAGTTTTTTGAAAGGATTCATTGCTATTTTGTGATTTGGTTCTGATATTTCACAAAGGTATTCCGCTCTCTGGGTTGCAAAGATATAGAAAATTCCCCAAAAACAATAAAAAAGGGGGATTATTTTATTCTTTTCTCCGAAAAACTGTCGGTTTTCACTTTTTTTGTGTATATTTGCAGCGCAGAATTGATGCACATCAGATGAGAAAATACCTTACAATAATAATCGTTTCATTATTCGCGCTCGCTGCGTGTCAACAGGAGAAGCCTGTCTATAGGATCGGTGTATCCCAATGCAGCAACGACATCTGGCGCAACCAGCTCATAAACGAGATGCAGCAGTCCACCTATTTCTATGACAACGTGGAACTGTTCATCACAGTAGCCAACGATGATGTGGAACTGCAGCACCGTCAGATTGATTCGCTGGTGAAGCAGGACATCGATCTGCTTATCGTGTCACCCATCCAGACGGCAACACTGACCCCCTTTGTCGACAGCATCTACGACAGCGGTACGCCGGTCATTGTGTTCGACCGCCGTACGGGTTCGCGCAAGTACACTGCCTATATCGGAGCGGACAACCGCGACCTGGGCGGTGTGCTGGCCCATTATATTGTGGAGGAGGTGCGAGAGGGCGGTTCTGTGCTCGAAATCACAGGCCTCAGCAAGTCGTCACCCGCCAAGGAGCGCAGCGAGGGTTTTGCCGGGGTGATGGCAGACCGTCCCGACGTGAAGACGATGCGGAAGCACGGCGACTGGAAGGAGGAGAGCGGATACCGGGCCATGCAGCAGGCCCTGACGGAAGGGTTCCTGCCCGACTACGTCTTTGCCCAGAACGACCGCATGGCTCTGGGAGCCCGCCGGGCCGCCATGGAACAGGGTATAGACTCCCTGCACTACTGCGGTATTGACGCCCTGCCCGTGCCGGGCGGAGGTATGGAACTGGTGCGCGACTCGGTGCTGGAGGTGTCGTGTATCTACCCCACCCACGGCGACGAGGTGGTGGGCCTGGCCGTCAGAATCCTGGAGGGCCAACCCTTCGAACGCGAGAATTTCTTCCCGTCGGCCCTCGTGACCCGCAACAACGCATCGGTGCTCCTGATGCAGCACGAACAGATAGAATCGTCGTTCGCCCATCTGGACGAACTGCACGACAAGACCATTGAGACGCTCGAGAACCTAAACTACCAGCGTTCGCTGCTGTGGTGGATGATTGCCGGCATAGCGCTGCTCATTCTGGTGATTGTCATTTCGTGGTACGCCTATTATAACAAGGTGCGTCTCAACGAGAAACTGCGTGCCATGAACGAACGGCAACGCAATATGACCCACCAGATGAAGGAGATGACGGAGATGCAGAGCGAGTTCTATACCAACGTGAGCCACCAGCTGCGCACTCCGCTGACGCTCGTGGCCAGCCCTGTCGAACAGCTCTGCCAGGACCCGACCATCACCAACGGGGCACGCGACCTGCTGAACGTAACGGCCCGCAACGTGCAGCATCTGGTGGATATTGTGAATAATATCCTCACCTTCCAGCGGGGACAGAATGGTAAGAACGGGCAGAAGACGGAATCGCTGATTGATGATTTTGCTTACCCCCCGACAGCCTCTCCCCCGACAGCCTGCCCCCAGTCCCTCCCTGAGGGGAAGGTGGTGGACGATCTGCCGCTGATTCTGATTGTGGACGACAATGAGGACATGCGCTACTACCTGAGGTTCATCTTCCAGACGCATTATCGCGTGGAGGAGGCCGAGAACGGAGCGGAAGCCTTGCAGAAGGCTGCCGAACTGGTGCCCTCCATCATTGTGAGCGACGTGATGATGCCCGTCATGGACGGTCTTGCGTTCTGTGCGAAGGTGAAGGAGGAAGTCTCGACGAGTCATATTCCCGTCATCCTGCTCACGGCCCGTGCCCGCGAAGAACAGAAGGCCGAGGGCTACGAGCACGGCGCCGACTCCTACCTGACCAAGCCCTTCAGTGCCAAGGTGCTCCTCTCGCGTGTGGAGAACCTGCTGGCTTCGCGCCGTAAGCTGAACGAGCTGGTCAATGCCCAAAGCAAGGAGTCGGAAATCAAGGCGATGCTGGGCGACAAGGACAAGACATTCTACGACCGGTGGAAGGAGGTGATGGAAAAACATATCCCGGACAGCGACATCTCGATGGACGACCTGGCCGGCGAACTGGGCCTGGGACGAGTGCAGCTCTACCGCAAACTGAAGGCTCTGACAGGCAAGGCGCCCAACGAACTGCTGCGTTCGGCCCGCCTGCAGCGCTCGCGCATCCTGCTGGAGCGCACCGAGCTCACCGTCTCACAGATTACGTATGAGGTGGGATTCACCTCGCCCTCCTACTTCACGAAGTGCTTCAAGGAAGAGTTCGGGATAGGACCGACGGAGGGAAGAGGTGTTGAGAGTTAATTCTTAAAGGTTAATAGTTATCGGTTATTCATTATGCCCATCAGGCCCATTAAGCCCAAAGTCCCGTCAATGAATAGAAAAGTGATGAATAATATGTTCATGAAAAAATTATGGATGGCTATAGCAGCCACTTTGGCGACCATCTCTGTCCTCAGGGCAGAGGAGCCGGTCTGTGTGGTCCGGCACCTGGGGGAAATCGACGGTCTGAACCTGCGTCATGCCAATCAGATACTGCAGGACTCGACGGGATTCATATGGATCTCGGCCTGGAATGGTCTGTTCCGCTATGACGGACAGAACTTCGTGGCATTCAAGCCGCAGCCGGGCGACGGCTACGAGTCGGCAGGCGAGATCATCCGCACCATGTGGAACATCGGCAACCGTATCTACTGTCGTATGGACGAGGGCAACGCGGTGTTCGATACCGAGAAGTGTATCTTCCGCGATGTGACCCCCGAGGAGGCGGAATTCATACCGGCATCTCCCGAACATTTCTTCCAGAGTCATCCCGTTCGTGCCGGGGAGAGTATCGAGCACACCGACCTCTTCGGTCAGCGGTGGCGTATTGCCGAGACCGGCGAAATCCACTATCTGGAAGCTACAGAATGGAAACCTTACCGCTATCGCCTCAGTTCTCCCTCGCTGCTCTGCTGGATGGTGGACCGTCAGGGCAACCTGTGGTTCTTGGGAAGTGACGACAGCGTGTGGAAGATGAGTTTCGTGGTGCGTCCATTCAGGCGCATTGACGCGGCGGGCAAATCGGCGATACAGGCTATTGCCGCCGACAGTCGGGGAAGAATCTGGATTTCGCAGAGTGCCGACAGGAAGGTGACCGTGACGGATGCCCACTTCAACCGGTTGGGTTCCCTGGGTCCCGACGGCAACATCCATTGGGAAGACCTCCCATTCGGAGCGGAGGTCAACTGTATTTTCCATGCGGCCGATTCGGTGGTATGGCTGGGGTGCAAGGACAAGGGACTTTGCCGCATCATCTATAGAAACAACGGAACGGCCCGGACGCTCCGTCTGGACAGTCTGCCGGGCAGGACGGTCAATGATATCAAAGCGGACCAGTCAGGACGCTTGTGGGTGGCTACCGGCGGCGCGGGTGTAATCTGTATCCCGAACCCCATGGACCGGAATCCGCGGGTGCTCAGCATGGGCCACGGACTGGGCCGGAAGGTGGCCGAGAGATTGCGGGTGCGAGACATCCAGATACACCGCAACATCCTGTTAGCAGCCACCCATTCAGGTCTGCTGATAGCGGAACTGCCGAAAGACAATCTCAATACCATGGAATGGCGACTGCACGGCCGTGATTCCAACAGGGAGAACAGTCTGTCGTCGAATGTGGCCACCGATGTGGAATATGATGGCTACAACACCATATACATCGGAACGGAGTCGAGCGGCATCAATTTGCTTGACATCCGACAGGATCTGTTGTCAGACACGCTTTCGTTCACCCATATCGGGCACGAGGACGGTCTGGGCTCGGATGCCGCGATATCGCTCCACTATGAGGATATTTATCTCTACATCACGGGAGCTACCACACTGGTGAGATACAACGCCATGGCCCGTGAGTTTGCCAACTATGACTCGCGTTTCTTCCACGAAAGCCTGATATTCTCGGAGGCACATCCCCTCCGCGTGGGTGACAACTGGGTTCTGGGTCTCGAAGACGGTATGATAGCGGTGAGCGCGAGCGCATTCAACGAGTATCAGTATGTGCCGAGCATCGTCTGGTCTTCGATATCGCTGGCCGGAGGCAATGAACCCGATTATGCCGTCAACGGCCTGCAGCAACTTGAACTTTCGCCCGACAACCGTACGTTCACGCTACGCTTTGCGGCTCTGGACCTGGTCAATCCGCGCGCCATAGACTATTCGTTCCGCTTTGTGGGCCAGAACAACCGCTGGATGTACCTCCACGGCAACAACTCCATCACGATGTTGGACATGCGTCCGGGAACCTATTATCTGGAAGTGCACTCCACCAACACCAACGGTGTGTGGGTGCCCAATGCCCGCATGCTGCGGATTATTGTGCCCGAAAAGTTCAATGAGACTGCTTTGGCTAATGTGCTTTTCCTGATATTAATTATTATTGTGACGATAGGACTGACGTTTGTTGTTGCGATAAGAATATTCAAGGCCTCATCCCCTAAATAGCCTCTCCCCGGCTCCTCCTGTTTCTCCCGAACCCGGGAAGGGCAATCAATCTCGGGGGGAGAGACTTTTAATTTCGCTTCTGAGGCGGTTATTAAACTCTACTCTTTCCTTGTCTTTCCACCATCCCCACTTATTGAAATAACGTATCATCGACCGCATGTGTACACAGAGCATGCGGAGCGAATGGTAGGATGCCGCCCTATGGGCATGGGTGATGGATACCTGGGGCAGGAACATCGTCTTCCAATGGCGATGGATGCGGCGGGTGATATCAATGTCTTCACTGTACATGAAGAACCGTTCATCGAAATACTGTTCTTTGTTTTCCGTGGTTGTTCCGAAAGCGATGCTCCGGAGGGCTTCGATGCGGAACAGCATGAAACATCCCATGTGGAATGGCGGGTTCATCTCGAACTTATAGCCGGTGTAGGAGAGGGTGTAGCGAGCCATCTTCCCCGGGAACCAACTGCGCGGAAGGAAGCGGCGCACAAAGACATCGCTCGGGGTGGGCAGGAGCCGGTAAGCGTGCTGGTGACGTCCGTCGGGATAGAGTACCAGGGGGATGACCTGTCCAACATCGGCATGCTGCTCCATATAGGCCACCAGAGTCTCGACCGCATTGTGGGGAAAGAATACATCACTGTTGATGACCAGATGGTAGCGGGAACGCTCGGCAGAAGCCGTACGGAGCGCCACATTGTGTCCCGCTCCATAGCCCCGGTTCGGTTCGGCCGTATAGCGCACACGCCGGTTTTCCATCTCCCGAGGGAAGACGGATGCCAGAAACGCGCTGATGCGTGATTCCTCGCCATTGTCGACAATCATCACCCAGTCCATGTCGCTGACAGCCAGCAGGCATTCCATGCAGCGCTGCAGCTCGGTGAGTTCGGTGTGGTAGGTTACTATTGATGCGGAGACCACGGGTTATTTTGATTATTTGACCATTTGACTATTTGACCATCGGACCATCGGACCATTGGATAAATAGATAACGCGTAATTTCTGATTTTATTATAAAAACCGTGAAAAATACTAATCGCAGTGACGGATGATGTCGTTGGTGAAGGCAAGCATGGGCTGGACGGTGCGGCACATGTCTTCCACCTCGTCGAGCCAGGTGTCGCCCTGAAAATAGTCCATGGGGACACGTCGCCAAGCGATATAGTCTTTGAGCCGGAGGTAGGGGAGGGCCGGCGAATTCTTGTCGAAGCCTTTGGGACAGGTCTTCAGCCGGGAACCGCCAAAACCGCGTTCGGGCAATTCCTCGTCAAAGCTCCATCCCTGACATTCCTCCACACGTCCGAAGTAGTGAATGAACTTGGGCGCCTCTACAATCTGCTTCCATTCGGACAGATGATCCTCTATTTTCTCGCGACATTCCGTAAGGGTGGGCGTGAGCAGATAGTATGGCCCGAAAGCCACCATGCAGCGGTCCCATTCCAAATGGATGTAATAGCCGCCCTGCCAGGTGCGGGTTCCCTTGGGGGTGATGAATGCGCCGAAATGACGCTTATAGGGCGCCTTGTCGGGAGAGAACCGTGTGTCGCGGTTGATGCGGAACAAACAGGCCTTGGCCGTGATGCCCGAGGAGGCAACGGCCGGATCGAACGCGGCGATGCGACCGATGAGCTGTGAAACGCCGTTGGCGAAATCTGCTCTCACGATGTCATATTCCGCGCGGTTGGCCTGGAACCAGTCACGGTTGTTGTTAACAGCCAGTTCGCGGATGAATTGAAGTATTCTTTTTGAATCCATTTACCATTCAATGTGATTGGCCTGGACACGGACGTTGCGGCCCAGGAAGAGTTCGGCCAGGTGGTCGAAGTTGGTAAGTGTGCCGGATGTGTAGAATTTACAGGTGCCCCGGCGGGTGAGTCGGGTCTCCACTTCGGGATGACGGAAGAGATAGTCCTTGAGCGAATAGGCGACAGGACGGCCCTGAGGCATGAGGATTATTTCAGGGTGTTCCATTTCCTGGAGGATGCGCTGGATGAGGGATGTGATGAGGGGGTAGTGGGTGCAGCCCAGAATGATGGTGTCAATCTCGGGATCGGCATCATACATGACCTCGATATCCTCCTTCACGATGTCGTGCATCTCGGGAGTGTCCTGCAACCCCTGTTCGATGAGCCTGACCCAACGGGGACAGGCGCGGGACGTGAGTTTCACCTCGGGGTGGGATTTCTCCAACTCCATTTCGTAGGACCGCGAGGCGACGGTGGCCTGGGTTGCCAGGAGGCCGATGTGTTTCGAATAGGAGAGGTCGGCACAGCGTTCGATGGTGGGACGGATGACGCCCAACACACGTTTGGTCGGGTCGCCCAGTTTGGGAAGGTCGTTCACCTGGATGTTTCTGAGGGCGCGTGCCGAGGCCGTGTTGCAGGCCAGGATGACGAGCGGGCAGCCCATACTGAAAAGGCGGCGCACCGCCTGGTTGGTGAACTGATAGACCACTTCGAAGGAGCGGTCGCCGTAGGGTGCACGTCCGTTGTCACCTAGGAAGATATAATCGTATTGAGGCATCAGTTTGTGGATCTCGCGGAAAATGGAGAGTCCGCCGAATCCGCTGTCAAAAACGCCTATGGGGCCGTGATTTACTATCATTTATATCCAATTGTTTTCTTTATACCATGCGGTTGTGAGCCCCACGCCCTCCTCAAGCGTTGTTCCCGGCGTGTAGCCCAGTTCCTCCTGCATGACAGAGATGTCGGCCTGCCAGTTGTGCTGGGCCATGAGATGGTACTTGTCGGCATTCAGTGTGGACGGATGTCCGGCCCTTGCGGCGAGCCATCCAGCGGTGTAGTTGACCGCTTTCAGAAGCCATAGCGGCACCCTGAGGGAGAGACAGCGGGGCTTGGCCAGAGACTGCCGGATGCAGCGCCGGAAGTCGGAGGAGGTATGAGTGTGAGGCTCGGCCACAATGTATTCACGGTGGACTTTGCCGAGGTCGATGCTGCGGAAGATGGCTTCCACCAGGTCTTTCACATAGACAAAGGAGAGGTGCTGGGTCTTGAACCCCGGCACGAAGTCGAAGCCGGCCTTAACACTTTTCCACATCAGGTAGTAGTCTTTCTCCCGAGGGCCATACACACCGGTGGGGTAGAAGATGGTCCACGGCACGTCGTCCTGCTGTTTCATCCACGAGGCTACGTGGAGTTTGCTGAGACCATAGGCAGTGTTGGGGTGGGGTGTGTCGGAGAGCGAGATGGGCAGGTTGTCCTTTTCGTGGACAGGTCCCCAGGCCGACAGGCTGTTCATGAGGATGAACTGCGAAGGCAGCATCTCGGTCAGCTTGAGAGCCTCGACGAGACGCTGTACATTGCCGTAGTTAACGCGCTCGAAGTCGCGGACATCGTTGGTCTTGGTCACTCCCATATTGTTGATAATCACATCCCAAGGGCCGCGTTCGGTCTTGTGTTCCAACAGAGCAGAACGCAGTTCCTGCGGGTCACTGTAGGGTAACTCGATGAAGTGGATGCGGGGGTCGGAGAGAAACTCGCGGCTGGTGGTAGACCGGACGCTAGCCCATACGGCCCATCCGTGGTCGAGAGCATACTGGACCAAATGGCTGCCGATGAAGCCGCCAGCGCCAGCAATGAGTATCTGTTTGTGTGAACTATCCATATTTCAATGGGTCAAAGATACGGCTTTTTTGTGAAATAGGGGCTCAGAAATCAAAAGATTTTATAAAAAAATGATGAAAAAAGGGGCGATTATGTTATTTTTGCATTTACAAGGGGTGTTATTTGATGGATTTTTCGTATCTTTGCAGGCGATTTTTCAGAACAAAACATACAGAATATGAAGCAATATCGTTTGCTGAACAACATTATCGGATGGGTCGCATTCTTCGTGGCCGCCTATACCTACCTCTCGACGGTAGAGCCTACGGCGAGTTTCTGGGACTGCCCCGAGTACATCACATGTGCGACGACCGGTGAAGTCGGTCACCCGCCTGGAAACACTTTCTTTAATCTCACGGGTCGTTTCTTTGTGAACTTTGCAGGCGGCGACATGTCGCTGGCAGCCTTGTGGGTGAACCGCATGTCGGCCATCTTCTCGGCCCTGACCATCCTGTTCCTCTTCTGGACCATCACGGCCCTGACCAAGAAACTGGTGTGCCCCGACGACAGAAAGATGAACGCAGCCAAGATGATTTCCATCCTGGGTGCGGGCCTGACAGGTGCGCTCGTCTATACGTGGAGCGACACGTTCTGGTTCTCGGCTGTCGAGGCGGAGGTGTATGCCTTCTCTTCGATGATGACGGCCCTGACCTTCTGGCTCATCATGAAGTGGGAAAACAAGAGCGCCGGTGTGGAAGGCGACCGCTACATTATCCTGCTGGCCTATTTCATCGGCCTCTCGATCGGCGTGCACCTGCTGAACCTGCTTTCGATTCCTGCCATCGTGCTCATCTACTACTTCAAAAAGACGCCGCACGCCAAACTGAAAGGCACACTGGGCGCCCTTGTCGTGGCGGTGCTTATCATCGCCTTTATCCTGTTCGGCCTGATTCCGGGCTTCTCGAAACTGGCCGGCCAGGTGGAACTCTTTGCCGTCAACTCGCTGGGACTGAGTTATAATACGGGAACGGCGTTCTATTTCTTCTTTGTACTGGCGCTCCTGAGCTTCGGCATCTGGAAGGCCTATAGAAAGGAAACGCCCCGTAACACTCTGCTCATCATCCTGTCGGCCTGCATCATCCTGAGCGGTGTGCCCTTTGTGGGCGACAGCTGGATGCTGGGCATCCTCATCGCTCTGGCATTTGTAGCGCTTATCATCTGGGCCCGCAACAGGATCAATGCACGTCTCTCGACCAATGTGTTGCTCTCACTGCTGTGCATTCTGCTGGGTTATTCGACTTTCGCACAGATTATCATTCGTTCGACGGCACAACTGCCCATGAACCAGAACGACCCAGAGGAGATTTTCTCCTTTATCAAATATCTGAACCGCGAACAATATGGCGAGTCGCCACTCTTTTCGGGTCAGACATTTGCAAGCGACGTGATGCGTGATGGCAGCGGCCAGGTGGTTTCCAAAGAAGGTGCACCCATCTATGCCCGCGTGGCCAAACAGAGTACGTCGGAGCCTGACAAGTACATCGTGGCCGACCACAAACGCAAGTATGAGTATAACTATACCGTTCTATTCCCGCGTATGTACTCCCAGCAGGGCAACCACATCGAGGGTTACAAAGCCTGGAGCAATTTCAAGGGACAGAAGGTGAAGGCAAAGGACGGCAAAACCATCACGGTGCCGACCTTCGGCGAAAACCTCCGCTACTTCTTCAGTTACCAGTTGAATTTCATGTACTGGCGCTATTTTATGTGGAACTTCGCCGGACGTCAGAGCGATATCCAGACCCACGGCGCCATCGACCAGGGCAACTGGATTACGGGTATAAAGTTCATCGACGAGATTCTCGTAGGCCCGCAGGACAACCTCCCGGCACAGATGGCCAACAACAAGGGCCGCAATGTCTACTACATGCTGCCATTGCTGCTGGGCCTGATCGGTCTTATCTGGCAGGCCTTCAACGGAGAGAAGGGCATCCAGGGTTTCTGGGTGGTGTTCTTTCTGTTTTTCATGACGGGTATCGCCATTGTTATCTACCTAAACCAGACTCCGTATCAGCCGCGTGAACGAGACTATGCGTATGCAGGTTCGTTCTATGCCTTCTCCATCTGGGTCGGCATGGGTGTGGCTGCTCTCATCGACTCCATCGGCAAACTGATGAAGAAAGAGTCGGTGGCTGTGTCGGTTGCCATGTCGCTGCTCTGCCTCTTTGTTCCCTTCCAGATGGTGGGTCAGACGTGGGACGACCACGACCGTTCCGGCCGCTACACGGCACGCGATTTCGGTAAGAACTACCTCACTTCGCTCGAGAAGGATGCCATCATCTTCACTAACGGCGACAACGATACCTTCCCCCTCTGGTACAACCAGGATGTTGAGGGCTACCGCCGCGACGTGCGTGTCTGCAACCTTTCGTATCTGCAGACCGACTGGTATATTTCACAGATGAAGTCGCAGGCCTACGAATCCGACCCGCTTCCCATTGCGCTCAAGCCCTATCAGTATTCGAACGGCAAACTCGACTATGCCCATCTGATAGAACGCATTCAGGGCGAACAGCCTCTCTCGGCTGCCATGCAGTTCCTTTATTCGGACGACATACGCTACAAGACTGTAGGCGGATACAGCGGGACCATCGACCATCTGCCCGCCAAGAAGTTCTATATCGATATAGACTCGGCAGCAGTGGCTGCTTCGCCTGTGGTGGATATTGACAAGGGGGATGTGATTTCCAAACGGATGCATATCGACCTCTCGGGCAAGAACTATGTCACCAAGAACGAGATTGCCATCCTCGCCATGCTCGACGGCATCAACCGCGACGGCTGGAAGCGTCCCATCTATTTTGCCACAACGGTCGGTCCCGAGATGTATATGAGCCTGAACCGCTATTTCCGTCTGACGGGTCTGGCCTACCAGATAGTGCCCCTCGAGAACGGCGGTACGCAAACCTGCGACATCGACTCGACCTATAACTGTATGATGAACAAGTTCGTGTGGGGTAATATTCAGGACTCCACCATCTATCTTGACGAGAACAACCAGCGCATGTGCCGTACACAGCGTATGATGTTCGGCACTCTGGTTGACCAGCTTGTGCGTCACGGCGACTACGACCGTGCAGTGAAGGCTTCGGACTATTGCTGCGAGGTGATTCCCGATTACAATATTCCCTACGATTACACGTCGCTGACCTTCGCCCAGGCCTACTATCTGGCAGGCTTCGAGGAAAAGGGCAACGCCATAGTGAAGCGGGTGCTGGAATATGCTTCCGACTACATGCAGTGGGCCGTTCGTCTCAACAAGACGCAGGCCGGCACCGTGAATCGCAATATCCGCGAACAGGTGCTCACCATGCGTGATGCCCTCGGTATGGCCCAACGCTACCGTCAGAACAAGATTGTGGAGGAATACGATCCTCTGTTCAATAGCTATGGCGACTTTGCCGTCAAAAGCGGAGCGCTGAAATAATCCGACTGTATGTTCATCGAGCAGCCCCCGTCCTGGTTCCGAAGGCTGATGTACACGGATTCCTTCTGGCGAATCCCCTCACAGCCCAAGTGTGTCTATCTCACCTTCGACGACGGCCCCACCCCCGAAGTCACTCCGTGGGTGCTCGATGTGCTTAAGAAATACGGTGTGCGGGCCACGTTCTTCTGCGTAGGCGACAATGTGGCCCGCTACCGTCCCCTGTTTGAGCAGATCAAGGCCGAAGACCATCATGTGGGTAATCACACAATGAACCATATTGTGGCATTTAAATACGGCAAGAAAGCCTATCTTGCCAACGTTGAGAAGGCCAATATGCTGATTCAGAGCCAGCTGTTCCGTCCGCCGCACGGATGGCTCCGCTGGGGCCAGGCCCGTCTGCTGCAGAAAAAGTACCGCATCATCATGTGGGACATTGTGACACGCGACTATTCCTCGCGCCTCAACGCAGAGGAGGTCTATCAGAATGTGGTGCGGAAAACACGTAACGGCTCGATAATCACCTTCCACGACACCACCAAGTCATGGCATAATATTCAGGAGGCACTGCCCCGTTCGATCGAATGGCTGCTGGAACAAGGATACCACTTCAAACGCTTATAGCCGAGGCCCGCCGCCTCGGCTTTTGTGCTGTGGGTGTGACGGCTCCCCACGAGGTGGATGCTGTTGAATGGCAACGTCATGAGGAATGGCTGTCGGCCGGTTATGCGGCCGACATGGATTACCTGCAGCAGCACAAAGACATACGCCGCGACCCGAGTCTGCTATTCCCGGGGGCGCAGAGCATGATTGTGACTGCCATGAACTATTATCCGGACCGCCGGCAACAGGGCGACGCACAGTTCGCCTTCTATGCCTACGGGGCCGATTATCACTGGGTCGTCAAAGAATATCTGGGACGGCTGTCGGAATGGATAGCCGGTAATCTTGTACCTGAAAATTTCTCCTATGAAGCACGTGCTTTCACGGATTCCGCTCCCCTGATGGAACGTTACTGGGCGGTGGAGGCCGGACTGGGATTTGTGGGCCGCAACCAACTGCTCATTGTGCCCGGAGTGGGGAGTTATGTGCTACTCGGAACGCTTATAACGAATCTGCCCGTTGAACTGCTCTCGCGCGCCGGAGTGCGTAAAGAACGCCCCTCCTGCGGCTCCTGTCTCCGCTGTAGAGAGGCCTGTCCCTCAGGTGCCCTGTGTGATGGCTATGTCGATGCCAATCGCTGCATATCCTACCAGACCATAGAAAGCCGGGCCGAAAGGATTCCCGAGGAGGTGGCCCGTGCGCTGGGGAACCGCGTTTACGGATGCGATGCCTGTCAGGAAGCCTGCCCTTGGAACCAACGCTTTGCCCGTCCCACAGCGATTCCGGAATTCCAGCCCCAGGAGCATTTCCTGACCTTGAGCAGGGAGGAGATAGCAAACATGGGGTCCGGAGATTTCAAACGGCTCTTTGCCCACAGTGCTGTCAAGCGTGCGGGACTGAAAGGGCTGAAGCGTAATGTAAAGTCGTCGGAGGGGGAAGGTTAAGCCAGCTGCTCTACCAGTTCCGCTGGGGTGGAGGCAACGTTGATTTTCTCCAGGTCGTCGGCTCCGGTGAAGCCGGCCGATACCATGTTGCGGATAAAGGCAATCAGCGGATTGTAATATCCGTCGGTGTTCAGGATGAAAACCGGTTTGTCGAAACGTCCCACCTCGAGACCCTCGAAGAAGGAGAAGAACTCGTGCATGGTGCCGTGACTGCCGGGCAGGACGATACAGGCATCCGCGAGCCGTTCCATGGTGCGTATGCGTTCGTCGAAAGTCTCCGTTTCAATCAGTTCATAATTGGGATAGTCGGTCCACAGGTTCCGCACGTCCACTCCTTTCATGGCGTGGTCCTTTCGGCCGAGGAAGCCTTTGGGGAATACGCCGGTCAGACGTCCGCCTTCCTCGCGTACGCCCTCGGCCAATGCGCCCATGGTGCCTACGCCGGCACCGCCGTAGATGACTTCAATGCCTCGGCGTGCCAGCAGTCGGCCCACCTCACGTGCATTGTCTCTGTATTTCCCGTCGTTGCCGGAACGGGATCCCAAATAGACAGTAACTTTCATAGTTGTCGGTTTAATACGAATGAAAAAAGCTCCACAGAGAACTGTGAAGCTTTTGTAGCGCCTACGAGAATCGAACTCGTATACCATGCGTGAGAGGCATGTATCCTAACCATTAGATGAAAGCGCCATCTAAGAGAGGGTGGGAGGTGGGGCTCGAACCCACGACATTCAGAACCACAATCTGACGCTCTAACCAACTGAACTACACCCACCATAATTGGAGCGATCTTTCGGATTGCGGGTGCAAAGATAGGGGAAAAGTTTGAATTCTCCAAATTATTTGGAAGAAAAATGCATTCGGAACCTCCATTTTTGTAAAAAACGCGCTTTTTTGCTACCTCGAAATGCAAATTTTGGCCATCCGGCGTTGCATATGTCGATAATTTTTCGTATCTTTGCCCCAAAATTGAATAATCCACCCCGGCCCTCCTTGAAAGGAGGGAGATTGGAGCGGCACGGGAAAGGTAATTTTAATATAAAATAACTAAATATAAAATTAACGAGTTATGTTATTCGACCAGATCAGCAAGGACATCATGGAGGCCATGAAGGCCAAGGATGCCGTAAGGCGTGATACGCTCCGCAATGTGAAAAAGGAATTCATCGAGGCCAAGACAGCCGAGGGCTGCAACGGCGACCTGACGGACGACGCCGCTCTCAAGATTATCGCCAAGATGGTGAAGAAGGGCGAGGACGCTGCCGAAATCTTCCGTCAGCAGAACCGTCAGGATCTCGCCGACGAGGAAATGGCTCAGGTGAATGTGCTGAAGGAATATCTCCCCAAAGCCCTCTCGGTAGAGGAGGTGAAAGCCAAGGTGCAGGAAATCGTGGCCCAGGTAGGCGCTACCGGCCCCAAGGATATGGGCAAGGTGATGGGTGTGGCTTCGAAGGCACTGGCCGGCCAGAGCGACGGACGCACCATCTCGACCGTAGTGAAGGAGATTCTCGCCGCACTCGGATAAACTGTTCCTGAAATGAGGGTAGTCATCCAGCGAGCCGCTTACGCGCGCGTAAATATTAATAAGGTATTAAAGTCGGAAATCGGACGGGGATTGATGATTCTTGTCGGATTTGAGGCAGCCGACTCAGAGGAGGATGTCCAGTGGATGACCCGCAAGGTGCTCAATCTGCGCATCTTCGATGACGAGAACGGAGTTATGAACCGCTCTGTCCTGGATGTGGGAGGCGAGGTGATGATTGTGTCACAGTTCACGCTCCATGCACTGACGGCTAAGGGCAACCGTCCGTCCTACATCCGTGCTGCCGGCCATGACATTGCCGTTCCCCTCTACGAACGTTTCAAACAGACCGTTTCGGAAGGATTGGGCAAGCCCGTGGCTTGCGGAGAATTCGGTGCCGACATGAAGGTGGAACTCCTCAACGACGGCCCAGTGACAATTTGTATAGACTCAAAAAACAAAGAATAATATGGAACAGGATAAATATTCCCAGGCCCTGTCGAAATACGACATCGCACTGGACGATCAGCAGATTGCTGCTGAAGTGAAAGAAATCGTCGCTGCACATTACGACGAAAACAATACGCCCGAAGTGCTGAAATTCAGCCTCGGATGCATCGATCTGACGACGCTCAATCCCACCGACGGTGAACGTCGCATCGCTGAGTTCACAAAGCGGGTGAACCAGTTTGAGGAGAAATACCCCAACCTCCCCAATGTGGCCTCAATCTGTGTCTATCCCAACTTTGCCGAAGTGGTGAAGATGAATCTCGACGTTTCGGAAGTGGACGTTACGGTTGTGGCCGGCGGGTTCCCGTCGTCGCAGACTTTCCCTGAAATCAAAGTGGCCGAAATAGGGCTGGCAGTCGCTGCCGGTGCCGACGAGGTCGATATTGTGATTCACTGCGGACAGATGCTGGAAGGCGACTACGAAGGCATGTGCGACGTCATCGAGGAATGTAAAGCTGCCGCCAAGGACAAGATCTTCAAGGTCATCCTCGAAACAGGTGCGCTGAAATCCGCATCGCTCATCATGAAGGCATCTGTGCTGGCCATGTACTCCGGTGCGGACTTCATCAAGACCTCGACCGGCAAGATCTCGGTGGCTGCAACCCCAGAGGCCTCCCTCGTGATGTGCAAGGCCATCAAGGCCTATTACGAAGAGACGGGCCGCAAGGTAGGTTTTAAGGTTGCCGGCGGTGTGCGTACTCCCGAAGACGCCGTCATCTACTATTCGATTGTGAAGACCGTTCTCGGCGACGAGTGGCTCACCAAGGATCTCTACCGCATCGGTGCATCCTCTGCCGCCAACAACCTCCTCTCCGCTATCGAAGGTAAGGAAATCAAGCACTTCCTCTAAAACGGGAAGCATACACAACGCAAAGCGAGGCGCTCCGTCCGGGGCGCCTCGCTTATTTACGCTCTTATTGGGTTTATCTCATTTTGCGGGTACGAGGAAGTCAATCTCGACAATGCGGAGCTCACCCTTTACGTCCTTGGCATTAGCTGCCTTGAAGAGGTCGAGTTCGCCGGCTGCTCCGTTGGCCAGTTCGGTTACCTGTCCGAAGGCTTCCTTTTCAGTGGCTTTGCCGACCTGTCGGATAGTGTATTTGCGGGCATGGACGGGGTTGCTGATGCGGAGGGGCACATAGCCCAATGACTTTTCAGTTACACCCTTCCAGACGGTGGTTTTAGTTCCGTCGGCTGATTCGGCTACCACCTCGAGGGGATAGGAGCGCATACGCCAGCCTGTCAGTTTGATGTTGATTTCGGAAACCGGAGCTTCCTTTTCGAGCGTATAGGTAATCCAGGCGGTCTTCATCTTGCCGTCGTTCTTCCACTCGGAAAGTTCGTTGTCGTCGAACGATTTGGTCTCCGAGCCGTCGTTGGCAGCCGATTCGGCTGATACGATATTGACGGTCTGATAACGTTCCCGGTAGGAAGGAGTAGCAGGTGTTTCACCACGGTCGAGACGGCAGGGGAGGAGCAGGTTGGGCTGGTAGGTCGAAAGTCCGCCTGCGTTATCTGTAGCCTCGGTCTTCCATTCGAGGGTGACAGGAGCCAGATGTTTGGCTTCGGCCTTAAGTGTGATGTTGCCTGCGGTCGTTGTGGAACGAACGAAGACTCGGTTCACACCGGCTTCGACGGGAAGAACGGTGTCGAGGATATGGTTCTCGCCGTCACCGGCCTTGGCAATACCGCCGCGCCAGATGCCTTCGCCCGAGAGGGTGAAGTTGATGTCGCGGTTGTCGAGCGGACAGCGGCGTCCGTTCTTGTCCACAATCTCCACCTGAACCATTGCCAGATCTGCACCGTCGGCCTTCATGCCGAGCGGGTTCTGGATGAGGGTGAGTTCGATGTGGTCGGCTGCCCCGGCTGTGCGGATTTCATAGGAAGCGAGTTCCTTGCCGTCCTTGTCCATGCCCACGGCACGGATGACACCGGGTTCAAAGGCAATCTTATCGAAGTCGAACAGGAAGTCATGTTTCCTGACGCCCTTGCCTTTTGATTTGCCGTTGACAAAGAGTTCCACCTGGTCGCACGACGAAACAACATGGACGGGCTTCACAACACCGGCGGGATAGTTCCAGTGACCGATGATGTAGGTGCGGGGATTCTCCACATCGACCCATCCGTCCCACATCACCTGGTGGGCATACCAGGGGTCCTTGGGAATACGCATGGCATCCACTACGCCGGAGACTCGGTAGTTGAATTCCGAGCGGCCGTGGGTGTTGGTCTCGGCGAAGATAATCTTCACGCCGCCCGACGAGACACGGTCGCCGTAGCCGGGACGTACCCGATAGTAGTCGTCCCAGCGGATGATGTTCTCGATAGTCAGCGAATCCTGGTTCTGGTTGTAGGCGATAGCGGGTGCCTTGCGGTAGAAGGGACCTGCGCCGTGCTGGTGGTAGGGATAGGAGTAGTTGTCCCAGTACATGCGGTAGCCCTCGTCGCGGCAGTATTCCATGGCCCACATGGGATGTTTCCTGCTGGTGTTGATATAGAGCATCTCGCCGCCGTATTCGGCTTCGTTGATATCCAGCATCTCGCGGCTGCCGATAGCACGTCCTCCGTAGGGATCGTACTGGTCACGGATCTGCTTCATGGCAATCATGTGTTCGCGAGAAATACTTTCGTTGCCGCATTCATAGAAGATGATGGAGGGATTATTGCGGTTGTAGATGATGGCATCGCGCATCACTTCTGTGCGCTGGTCCCACTGACGGCCCTCACGGTCCTTCTCGGCATCGCCGGCCGGCATGGCCTGCATCAGACCTACGCGGTCGCACGACTCAATCTCCTGCTTGCCGGGAGTGACGTGCATCCAGCGCATCAGGTTGCCGTTGCCCTCCACACAGAGGGCATTGCCGTAGTCGGAGAGCCAGGCGGGGATGTCGGTGCCTACGGCCGGCCATTCGTTCGACGAACGCTGGGCAAAACCGTGAACCATGATGACGCGGTCGTTGAGCCATACTTTGCCCTGGCCGAACTGCGTCTTGCGGAAACCGGTGCGTACGGTCACTTCATCCGTGCTCACGCCTCCGATCTCGAGGGCCGACTTCACGGTGTAGAGATAGCCGTACCCCCAGCTCCAGAAGTGAAGTTTGCTCATGGCCTGCTGTGCGCTCAGTGTCACCGTGTCGCCGGCGGGGATGAGCTGGGTCTTGCCGGTGAATCTGGCCACCTGTTTGCCGTCGGCATCGAGTACGGTGATGCGCAGACGTCCCTTTTGGGCCTGTGCCGTTGCATTGATGACCTGAGACTCGACGTGTATGGTGGCTTTCTTCCTGGCCACGTTATAATCGGTCGCGTAGACATAGGTGCCGGTAGTCTTCAGGTTGCTGTAGAGCGGCAGTGTCTGATAAATCTGATCCGTAGCGTGCAGCCACACGTTCTTGGGCAGACCGCCGTAGTTGACGTTGAAGTTGCGGTCGTTCCATTGGAACTTGATGCCGGAGGATTTCTCGGTGTAGAACCAGTTGTTATCGACGCGCACGGCAATCTCGTTCCTGCCGTCTCTCAAATAAGGGGTTAGGTCGAAACCGAAGGCCATCACACCGTTCTCGTGGAGACCCAGTCTCTGTCCGTTGAGATAGACCTCGGCGGCCTGACGGGCTCCTTCGAATTCCACAAACACACGCTGCCCCCTGGCCGAGGCGGGCAGTTCGAATGTCTTCCACCACCACGAAACGGTGTCGGTGTGTTCCTTGATGGCACGTTGGAAGGCTTCCGTCTCGTTAAAGGCTCGGGGCAGGGTGCATGCCGTGCCGTCCTTCTTGGCATCGTCCAGCGACTGGTCGCCAACGGCAAAGGTCCAGTCGCGGTTGAAATTCCAACGCTGGCGTTCGGCCTGTGCATCGGAGAAGATGCTGAGCAAAGCTGCGGCGCCCAGCATGGTTGTAAATAAACGCTTCATTGTTTTTTTGTAAATAATTATGTTTTCAGTAAAATGGGATTTATTTCAGTGTAAGTGTTACAATGCTGTGGGCAGGAAGCGTCACGAGGAGTTGTCCTTTCTTCACCTTGGCCCCGTTGAATGCAGCGGGATGAATCTTCTCGGCCTTGCCGAAATCGTTGTAGTCGCCGATGTTCTTGGCGTTGATGATGGTGCCTTCGGCGCCCTTCACCTTCATGTTGTCCACATTGACGGCCACCACGTGCTCGTGTTCAAGGTCGAGGTTGGTGAGCGAGAGGGTGATGACACCGTCCTTGACTGACTGGGTCGAGGAAACCTGCGGCACGCTTTCCTTGTCGTTCACGGTGATGCGCTCGCACACGAGGTCGGCGGGGATGAAGGTGCCGAGTTTGTGGGGTTTGTACATCGTGAAAACATAGTAGGTGGGGGTGAGCAGCATCTTGTCGCCCTTGGTGAGCACCATTGCCTGGAGGACGTTGACCACCTGTGCGATGTTGGTCATCTTGATGCGGTCGGTGTATTTCTGGAAAATATCCAGCGAGGTGGATGCCACGATGGCGTCGCGCATGGTGTTCTGCTGGAAGAGGTGTCCGGGATTCGTGCCGGGTTCCACTTCCCACCAGGTGCCCCATTCATCAACCAGGAAGCCGACTTTCTTCTTGGGGTCGTACTTGTCCATGATCTTCATGTGATCGACCACGCACTTCTCAATGCCCAGGGCCTTCGAGAGTGTCTCGTAATAGTTCTGGGCTGTGAAGTCGGTGGCGGAGCCTTTCTTGCCCTCTGCCCAGTCGCGTACGGCGTAATAGTGAACCGAGAGACCTTTCATGCGGCCGGGACCAATCTGTTTCATGCAGACCTCGGTCCAGTGGTTGTCGGTGGCATTGGCGCCCGAGGCGATGCGGTAGAGATGATTGTCTCCGTAGTCGCGGGCATAGATGGCATAACGGCGGTATTCATTGACGTAGTATTCGGGTGTCATGTTGCCGCCGCAGCCCCAGCTTTCGTTGCCCACACCGAAGTATTTGACCTTCCAGGGTTTCTCGCGTCCGTTCTTGCGGCGCAGCTGTGCCATTGTCGAGTTGGTGTCGGAGGTCATGTATTCAATCCACTTGGCCATTTCCTCCACGGTGCCGGAACCCACGTTGCCGGAGACGTAGGGTTCGCAGCCCAGCATCTCGCAGAGGTTCAGGAACTCGTGCGTTCCGAACGAATTGTCCTCCACCGTGCCGCCCCAGTTGTTGTTCACCAGGCGGGGACGGTTCTCCTGCGGACCGATGCCGTCCATCCAGTGATATTCGTCGGCAAAACAGCCGCCGGGCCAGCGGAGCACGGGAATCTCGAGGTCCCTGAGGGCCTGGAGCACGTCGTTGCGGTAGCCGTCGGTGTTCGGAATCGGGGAGTCTTTGCCCACCCAGATGCCTCCGTAGATGCAGGAACCCAGGTGCTCGGCGAACTGTCCGTAGATCTCGGCAGGAATCACGTTCTTGGCTTCCTGCGGGTGGAGGGTCAGCTGCACGTCCTGTGCGCTGACGGTCATAGCTGAGGCAGCAAGGGTCGCGATGAGAAACTTTTTCATTTTATATTTAGCTATGTTTTTGATTAATTAATGGGGTTAATGGGGTTTGTGGGGTTTATGTTTATTCTGTCGGCACTTCTTCGAAGCGCTGGAACACATATACGCCGAAGGTCTTGGCACCGATGCGGATGGGTTCGCCGGGTTTTACTTCAATCATCTTAGGCTCGATCTTTTTGGGATTTTCGAGACTGTTCTCGGCATCCATCTCGTCGCAGTGGAGCACTTCGGCATAGGCCGACGAGAACTTCAGGTCGTTCTTCTTGCCCTGCCACTTGATATTGATGGTCTGTTCCTGGTCCGAAACGTTGGCAATCTTGACCACTACGGCATTCATGCCCTTGTCGAGCACAGCCGAGGCGAAGAGTCCGTCCTGTCCGGGCTGACCTGCCACGGGCTTCTTGTCCATGGTGAGGCTCAGCACGTTCGAGCCTTTGTAGGTCGAGTAGAGCTGCTGCACGTAGTAAGAAACCGTGCGGAAGGCTCTCGTGTTGTCGTACCAGATCATGTCTGGACGCCACTGCCAGCCCTTCACGTGGGCAAAGAGGGGTGCGTAGGTGCACATGTGAACGATATCGGCATTGCGTTCGAAACCGGTCATGAAGGCAGCCTCATAGAGCGATGTCTCGAAGTGGTTCCACTTCTTGCCCTTGCCGTGGCAGGCATATTCGCCGGCAAACACCTTGGGACCCTTGCGGTCGTATTTGTCGTAGCGCAACGCGCCGCATGTGGGATATTTGCTCTTGTCGGCCGTACCCAGGAACCACTGCTCGTTGCGGTAGAAATGCTCGTCATAGAGGTCCACCTTCAGTTCCTTCATCTTGGGCTGGAGCATATTGAACTTCTCGCCTTCCGAGTCGGGACCGGTGGTGCCGATGAGTTTGAGGTCGGGATATTTGGCACGCAGGGCGGCATTGAATTTCTTCAGACGGTCGGTGAAGGCGGCATTGTCCTTGTAGTCCCACTGCTCGTTGCCCACGCCGAGATAGTGCAGGTTGAAGGGTTCGGGGTGCCCCATTTCGGCACGCACTTTGCCCCAGGGGGTCGAGGGATCGCCGTTGGCAAATTCCACGAGGTCGAGAGCATCCTGGATGTAGGAGTCGAGTTCATCGACGGGCACATGCACACCGGGCTTCTTGGGATCGCGGTTCTGGAACTGGCAGCTCAGGCCCACCGAGATGACGGGCAGGGGTTCGCAGCCGAAGTCCTCACAGAGCAGGAAGAACTCATAGAATCCCAGGCCGTAGCTCTGGTAGTAGTCGGGGTAGAGGCGGCTCAGGAAGGTGTCGCGCCAGCGGTTCTCGTTGAGGGGACGGTTCTCGACGGGGCCTACCGAGTTCTTCCATTGGAAACGGGTCTCGAGGTCGGTGCCTTCCACGATGCAGCCGCCGGGGAAGCGGAACACACCGGGCTTCAGGTCGGCCAGCAGCTGTGCGAGGTCTTTGCGTACGCCGTTCTCGCGGCCTTTCCAGGTGTCAACGGGGAAGAGCGACACATGTTCCAGGTCGGTGGTGACGTTGCGTTCGGCCTTGGGTGCGCCTTCCATCAGTACGAGACGCAGCACGGCGCCGTCGAAGCTTCTGGGAGCCGTGAATACAGCTTCATATTTCTTCCAGTCTTTGGAATCGACCTTGATGTCGGACTTCACGATGGTCTGCGATTCGCCCATCGAGGCAACGTCATCCACAGCCACTCGGATGCCGGAGGTGCCGCCCTCGGGGGTACGTGCCCAGAAGGAGATGCGGTACTGTTTGCCTTTCTCGATGGAGATTCCGAAGAATCCCTCGTTCTCAATACCAGTGTATTTGTCGTCATGACCGCTCCAACGGAGACGCACATAGTGGGGATTTCTCTCGAAGGGGCCGTCCTCCCTCACTTCCACCTGTCCGAAGGTTTTCCAGCCCTGCAGACGGTTGGGGAATTCGAACGAACGGTTTTTCACCATTTCGGCATAGAGACCGCCGTCGCCGGCAAAGTTGATGTCTTCATAGAAGATGCCGTACATCGTCTTTTGGATGGGAGCACCAGCCTTCGATGCGTTCAGCGTGAAGGTGTGATCGGCAGCCTGCATCCCGGCGCAGCAGGCCAGTGCGGCAAGTGTCAGAAAGTGTTTCTTGAAATTCATAAAGCAGTTGTATTATAATGGATAATTATTTTGTTGCAGCAATTGGCTAAAGCCAACACGGGGCAAAGATAGGTAATTTTTGCGACATAACCAAATCTTTGCCCCGAAAAATGATGTATTTTATTTCATCGCAGCCTGTTTCCTGCGATTTTAGCTGTTATTGCAAGATTTTATTTTAAATTTGGAGGAATTTAGGTCTATCAATGATCGATGGAGGTGCAAAAAGTTTTCCACGGGTCTATCGATGATCGATGGAGGTGCAAAAAGTTTTCCACGGGTCTATCGATGATCGATGGAGGTGCAAAAAGTTTTCCGCGGGTCTATCGATGATCGATGGAGGCACAAAAAGTTTTCCGCGGGTCTATCGATGATCGATGGAGGTGCAAAAAGATTTCCGCGGGTCTATCGATGATCGATGGAGGTACAAAAAGTTTTCCGAGAGTCCATCGATGAGCGATGGACCGTTCAAAACGATTCTCCCCAACACTCCTGAAAAAGAGAGAGCGGGGAGAATTATTGCAGAGAAGTGTCTGTTAACTGAGATCCCGTTCTACCCGGAGATGCGTTCTTCGGGAATGTACTGCGACTGGAGGAAGCGCAGTTCGGATTCCAGCATCGAGAGTTTCGGCATCTCGAAGCCGGCGGCTTGGGCTTCGGCAATGGGACGGGTGTAGAGATAGTCGATCTCCATCGGTCGGCGGTGGTCAAAGTCGAGTTTCATCGAGGGTCTGTAGGGTGTCATCTCGTCCGTCATCTGTATCATCCGGTCGGCGAAAGCGGGGGTCAGCGCTGTGACACCGAGAGCCTGCGCGGCTCCGATGACTTCCAGCATCTGGCTGTAGATGAGCTGCCGCGTGGCGGGATGTCTGAGCAGCTGGTCAGTTGAGGTGTTCAATGCCACCGTCATCCCGTTGAACGGCATGTTCCACACGGCTTTCTTCCAACGGGCTTCGAGATAGGGCACACCCTTGGCATTCAGGCCAGCGGCACGGAAATCCTCCAGCAGGGACTGAAACCTCGCTTCGCAACAGGTGTAGTTGCCCAGGTTGATACCTCCGTAACACTGGTGGACGATATGCCCCGGGCCGGTTTTGGACGTGCAGATAAAGGCCAGTCCTGCGACAATGGCCAGTCCGGGAAAGACCTTCTGCAGGTCGGCCTCGAGCCCGATGCCGTTCTGGATAAGCACCACGACAGTATCCTCCTCCAAAAGGGGAGGCAGCAGGCGCGCCAGGAACGGGTTGTTGACCGATTTGAGGCACACGAGTACGACATCGCTCTTCGGCATCTCTTCAACGCTCCGGTATGCCTCGGCGGGAAAGATCCTGAAATCGCCGTCACACGAATCGACCTGCAGGCCGTTGGCACGGACGTGCTCATAATCGCTATGCAGCAGGAACCGCACCGTCCGGCCGCTCCGTGCCAGCCGCCCGCCGTAGAATCCGCCTATGGCTCCGGTTCCGATGACGGAATAGGACAGTCCCTGTGATTTCATTTGGTTGTTATTGTCTGTCATATTTTTCTGTATAGTTGTTATCGTCTTTTCCGCTGCAAATATAGCGAAAAAGTTCCTATAATCAGCGGAAATTGCCAAATTTTTATATATTTCCGCTGAAAATAGCCAGTTTTTGCTGTTTTGTCATCTTTCGTCGGCAAAAAG